>Ga0209990_10000237_pt1 | contig 56378 bp, 51 predicted proteins | sample NOAtaG_6_FD_187304 | JGI IMG/M metagenome (GOLD analysis project Ga0209990, IMG submission 187304) | Freshwater lake microbial communities from Lake Erie, under a cyanobacterial bloom - NOAA_Erie_Diel5S_2200h metaG (SPAdes) (version 2) | ecosystem: Environmental > Aquatic > Freshwater > Lake ... | reverse complement strand
ATAGTCCCTTGTTATCAATAGTTCCTTTTGTTAATTAGTAACTTAGTTGCAGGAAAAAAAGAGGCAATGCCCCTTGGATACGCTAGTATCCTAGGAGCATGTCTCTGACTTCCTGCTTAGTCAATGTGTCAAGTACAGCGGCCACTTTGTGGTCGGTGAACTTGCCGCACTTTGACGGTTTACTGTAATAGTCAATTATGTACCCTGTGTCATATTTGAGTTTTACAGTAAAGCTGCTTATGTATGCTTTGTGAAGTGAGAAAGTCTCAATCGGAGATTTAGACTTTATTACTTTACAGCGTACATAGTCAGACTGTTTGGGATTTGAGTACTCTTGTACGAAAATTGCAATAGTTTCCATTGTTAATTATTTTTAATGATTCAATGGAATTCTAGGGTTGGTAGCTACAGCATGTAAGAAAAACTTTTTTTTGGCTGAAAAAAAGTTTTTGTGTGGTGGATGTGTGCAAAGGCAAGAGCTGCAAAGACCAGGGGGTACCCCCTTTGCAGCTGCGGGCCGGGGTGGCTGTAGTACATACCCCATCACAACCTCTAATATAGTTCAAAAAAAATTTGGTAGAAAAAAAATTTTGTATACCTTTGTTAGGATTCTTCTTTGTTCATAAGAATGTTTTTTTAAATTATGCTAAAAAGCCCCAGAAAAAATTCTTGGGCTTTTTAGTTTAGCCAAAAAATTTTATATTTGTTCCATGAAAAAGTTTGACATGGATAAGTATGTTCTCTTAGTAGGTGATAATGCTACAGAGATCTTTGATTACTATGATGTGGATGAGATGCACGGGTTGAATCTAAAGGATGCCAAGGCAGAAGAGGTTGATAAGACTGTAGGTAATGGGGTTTATATTTATGGGTGGACTAACTATGACCCGGCAGATAAGAAGTTGACTGCAAAGGCTCCATTAAAACCTTTCCTATTTATAAATCTAGGTGCATTTAAAAAGTATAGCTTGACTGAGAAATGTACTGCAGTTATGCATGAGACTATGCACATGAGTATTCTACTTAACAACTGGAAGATTACTGATAAGGAAGAAGAGGTGATTGGCTTTGCTGAAGATGAAGCTAATAAGATTATAGAGAAATTAGGATTTAATAAAAAAGAAGAACCAAAAAAAGGATTTTTTAAAAAATAGTTTTATATTTGTAGTGTTCATTTTTACAATTAAAAATTAACTTACTTGATTGATTGCTAGAAACCCTGGAATTTTTTTCCGGGGTTTTTAGTTTAAACAAAAAAAGTTTTTATATTTGTTGCTCACTAAGTTTATTATATGAGATGACCTACCAACAAAAAAAGTTATGGCTACTTGTTGCAGAAAAAGCAGAGTCTAACTTAGAGGCTAGGATAATTTATGATGAACTAATTAAAAAATTAAATATGTCAGAAGAAACAGTTATTTTGTCCCTTATGGAAACGGAGAATGGGATAGAAGTTCATGTGAGTGAAAAAGCTTATGATAACTTTGCAGTTATTGGATTGATTGAAAGGATTAAGTTGGACTTGTTGAATAGACCAGAACTACCTATTCAGGATCTTAGAACTAAGGGGAAAGAAAGTTCTCAAAAGTATGATGCGTAAATTTTTAAAACCAACAATATGAAACCATTTAAACAATTAAGAGGTAGAACTATTCTACTAAGTGTACCTGAAAGAAAAAAGTCAGGTCTAGAATTATCTGCTAAAGATGAACAAGCAATAATGCAAGAAGCTGCTAAGCTATGGAGTAGACTTAGTGTTTATGCCATAGGAGATAAAGTAGAAGATGTGTCTGTAGGTGATGAAGTATATGTAAGAACCTCTGCACTTAATATGGAGACAGTAGAAAGAATTGACATTGATGGTGAGATCAAGTTAGTTCTTAATGAAGGTGATGTAATTATAGTATGGTAAGTCATGGCTGAAAGAAATTATAACACATATAAACCAAGTCCAGGTGATACATACTCTCCATATAAAGATATGGTGGATGGAGTTTATGGAAAAGATACTTATATTAATAGACCAGCTTCTCCTTTAGCAACAGAAATAGACTGGCAGAAAAGAGTTGTAAACTTAGATGAAGGGCCAAGGCCTGACTATTATGGTGGTAAGGATAATACATATGAAGTATTCCAAGTATTAGAAGCTTGGGGACTTGATAAAGATTTCTATCTAGGTAATGTAATTAAGTATGTAGCTAGAGCTGGTAAGAAAAATAAATTAACCCAAAAGGAAGATTTAAAAAAAGCTTTAGTATATTTACAAAAAAGAATTAACTCATTATGATACTTAAAGGATTATTGTTTATAGTTGGTATATTAGTATTAGGATTCTTATTCCTAGTTAATAATGCTATGAGTAGACCTTTATATAATAAAATGCACAATGTCTGGGAAGAAGATCCGGAAGGAAAAAAATATGCTAACATAACCCTTGTGTTTATGCTATTGATATCATTCCTCCTAGGGATAATGTTTTAACATACAACTCTCCAATCAAACAAAAAGATCCTCAGAAATTTATCTGAGGATTTTTTTTATTCAAATATTTTTTGTATATTATAGTGTAATTAAAATTTTATATCATGGGAGCTTTACCAGAATTTGAAAATGTAGATAATGCTAGATCTACGATGCCTGAGTATAAATCTAAACTTACTCAGATGTACCAGTACCTAAACAGGTCGGTAAATAAGTTTTTCTTTGATTGGGGTTACAAACTTGCAACACAGAGAGTATATGCCAATAATGCTGCTGCAATTGCTGCAGGATTGAAACAAGGAGATTGGTATGTTACTAACTCGGGTGGTGACTTATTTGTAAAGATTGTTCAATAATTAAAACCTAGAAATCATGGCAGATTTAACAAGTGGCTTAACAATAACCAATGTATCTGGTGCAGTTTATAGAACGTCTAGATTAGCTTTAAATGACGGAAATGTTAAAGCTAGAGAATTAACTAACCTATTACAAAAATTAATTAGTGTTGGTATTTATGAATCATTAGATGAAGCTATTTCAAATAGAGTTCCTGCTGGAACATTCATAATTATAGATGATCCTAATACTGACATAAGAGAATTTGTTATTGAAATGATTCCTCCATATGTTGTAGATTCAGAAGAACTTAAAAGAGAAGAAGCTGAATATCTAAAAAAACTTGAAGCAGAAAAAAACGCTCAATTTAAAGCTGATCCTTCTGTATAAGTATTAATTTGTGCAGCCCCTAGAGGGCTGTACTTTTAAAAATTAAAACTATGTCAAATAGTATAGGTGATTTAAGAAATAGTGGCCTACAAGGTAATAACTGGCCATGGCAATATAAAGTCCTACTAGGACTTGATGGTATCATCAATGCCTTAAATAACAACGGTGAAGACATTGAAACTGCTTATGTGGTTGAAAAATGTCCTGGACCACCTCCAACTGAAAGAGTTTTACTTGAGGTTAGAATATGGGATACTGTTACAAATACTTGGGGAACAATTAGATATTATGTACCTGGAAGTAACACACCGGTTCCAGCACCAGTACCTGCACCAGGTTGTACTTTAGAATATGTTGATGCATCTAACATTAGACCTTTAACATGTACTGATGAAATTACAGTATGTGGTACATCATTTACCACTATATTAGGTAATAGTGCTCTTAATGTTAATGTTGTAAATCCAATTCCATTAGAAGTACTTATTAATCAAGCAAATGATAGTATTCTTGTTTATGGTTTTGATGGTGCAGCTAATCAACCAATATCTGTTACATCTGGTGGTGCAGTAAACATTAGACCATTGACGTGTACTGATGTAGTATCATTATGTTTTGATAATGCAGGAACTCCTACACAAGTAAGTGATACTAATCCACTTCCTGTAAATGCAATAGTAACAGTACCAAGTGCATTAGATACAGCTTTGTTTGCATTTGATATTACTTCAGGAGTAAATGAAGCTTTAACTACAACTGAAACATCACCCGGAACTCATGCATTAGATGTTAATCTAACAACTCGTTTAGATTGTACTACAGATAATGTTGCAATATGTGATGGTGCAGGTAATGCATTAGCAATTGATTCTTATGGTAGTATCAATTCTAATTTATATGCAATAGATTCATTAAGTGGAGTACCAACATTTGTAACACTTACAGGTTTAGGTACAGCTAATGCATTAGATGTTTATCTTCAAGGACCTAGAGGAGTACAAGCAAATTGTGCAGATGCAATATCTACAGCTTTATGTCAAACACAAGAAAATATTCTTACAGACATAAAAACTGCTGTACAAGGAACATTAGCAGCTAATACTGATGGTGTAGGAATATTTGGAACAGAAGATGGTGTTAACTGGAATGCAGTTGAAGTAGATAGTAATGGACATGTTACTACAAATGCTACTATTGTAGGTCCAATAGGTAGTCAAGCATGTACTACATCAGTTAGTGTAGCTTTATGTACTGATCAAGCCAATAATTTAGCAGATATTAAGACTGCTGTACAACCAATAACTACAATTACTCCAAACATTCAAATATCAAGTGGAGATGCTGCTACACCCATTGCAATAGCAATATACTCAGTAACATTTTTTAATAATGGTTCTGTAGATGTATTAGTATCGTTTAGTGGTGGAGGTGTAGGTACATATGTAAACATTCCTGCTGGAACATCTATTAGTATGGATGCTGGTGGTATTAATAATCAATATCCAGCAAATACTTTTTATTATGATACAGTTACTGTAGATCCTTCAGGTTCATTAATAGTAACATATAACTCTTAAGAAATGAGCACATTTATAAATAGAGACTTACCAAATGATGAATACCAAGCAGCAGTTGGTGCTAATAACCCTTCAAGTGCAAATGTCTTTGCCACAATGGCTGATATTTTAGCTGGTACTGGTGATGCAGAAAGATTAATTTTTAATGTAAAAATCAGTCAAATTGGTGGTATTAATAAAGGTCAAGCAGTTTATGTCAGTGGAGCAAATGGTACTAATATACTTGTTAGTAAAGCAGATTATTCAACAGAAGCAACATCATCTAAGACATTAGGTCTTCTTGTTGCTTCAGGTGCAGATAATGCATTCGGACAAGTTATTGCAAATGGTATTTTAAAAGGTACTGGTTCAGCTCCATTAGATACAAGTGCTGCTGGAGCAGGTGATCCTGTATGGTTAGGAGATGATGGTAATTTGATCTATGGTCTTGCTAATAAACCATATGCACCAAATCATCTTGTATTTCTTGGTATTGTTGTAGAATCTAATCCAACAGTAGGAGAAATTTTTGTCAAAGTACAAAATGGTTTTGAACTTAAAGAGATTCACGATGTTGATTTAATTTCAACTCCTCCTCAAAATGCTGATGTGCTTACTTTTAATTCAGTTACTGGATTATGGGAATCTAAACCAATACCTGGAGTTTCAAGTGGTGGTACACAACTTTTAAGTGGTGGTGCATCTTGGTCAGATACAGGAATGATATTTAATGTATCAGCTCTTACATATACTATTGATGGAGATTATTATTCTTCTGCTCCACAAAATGTTACATTAGCTGCAGGAGATCCTAGTAATCCAAGATTTGATGCTATTGTTGTTGATGCTACTGGAACTGTTTCTGTAATTACAGGAGCACCTTCTGCTAATCCAATTGTACCAAGTATACCAGGTACACAGGTATTAGTACAATATGTACTTGTTGCAGCTGGAGCTACTACACCTTCAATAACAAATGAGTTTGTTTATAGAGAAGGAGCAACTCCTGACTGGACTCAACTTTTTGTGGCTGGTGGTGGAACTTACCCACTTCAAGTAGATTATTCAAGTACGTCACCAGTTCCATTTTTAGGTCTAACATGTGCTTCAGTAAAAGCACCAACATATGCAAGTAAGTATATCTATTTAACAAAACCAAGCGGTTCAATATCAAGAGCAGCTTTTCCATTTTTATCATTTAGAGTTAATTTACCTGTAGCATTACCTTCAAGAAATATAATTGTTAGATTATTTAATGGAACCAGTTATATTGGTTTAACATATGCTTCATCTTATGGATTTAATCCATCATCTGCTGGATCTTGGCAATTAGTAGTAATACCAGTATCAGTATTTGGAAATCCAGCTCAGTTAAATATAACAAGAGTTGAGTTTTGGTTTACTGGTGCTACACTTAATACATTTGGTGTAGGTCGCGATGTATTTGCATTTGATGATATCAAGTTCCAATCAGGATATGGAGGACAAACATCAGTAGCTACTATAGATATATTAGATAGTGGAGTAGTTGTTGGTCCAACAGCAAAACTTAACTTTATTGATGGTACAAATACAACAGCAGTTGTTACACAAGATATAGCAAACAATAGGATTGATGTTAAAATTGATTCAGCTACAGCAGCTAATATTTATAATTCAGATGGTGCATTAACAGCAAATAGAACTTTAACAGGAGGGAACTTTGATCTTCTTTTTGATGCATTAAGATTATTTGGAGTAAATTTAGTACCTGGTGGTGGTATAAACGGATATACAATTAATGTTGATACCAATGGAATGTCTGGTTCTCTTCTTACTAGAATTTTTAAAATTGAAGATACTTTTACAGGAACTCAAAGATTTGGTATTAACAGAAATGGAAATGTTATATTTAATAATAGTTTTGAATTTCCATTAGGTGATGGTTTAGTAGGTCAAACATTAATTACTAACGGTGCAGGAACTGTAGAATGGACTTTTCCTGTTACTACTAAGTCTTTCTTTGATCAGTTTATGGTAAATCAATATTCTTATTTTTTACCATCTGATAACTCAGCATTGTTTGATACTCTAAGAGCTGGTGGTAGTTTAACATCTGTTGGTACAACATCTTCTCTTACAGAAAATCCAATGGGTGTATTATTTACTACACCTACTGCTGTTAGTTCTGTAGCTGCACTATTTGGAAATACATTTGGAGGAAGTATTTTAGGAGTAAATTTTCAATTTGAAACATATAGAAGGTTTAGAATAAATACAGCAAATCCAGCTCAAAGACTATTTATTGGAATATCATCTTTATATAGTGCTGCTACACCTACTAATATAGATCCTATTTCTCAAATTAATAGTATTGGTGTGTGTAAAACATCAACTAGTAATAATTTATTTTTAATGTGGAATGATGCAACTGGTACAGCATCAAGTTTAGATACAGGATTTACTGGAATTAGTAATTCATTTACATACACTTTGAGAATATTTAAAACTTTTGGTGTTGCATCAGTAACAATTGAGTTAACTCAAATAACAAACAGTACTGGTGCAACAACTATATTTTCAACAACAATCACATCTGACTATAATACAGGAGTAAATTATTTTCCTGTAGCATGGATGGGTAACTCAACAACCTCAACTGGTGCAGTTTCTTATAAAGACTATGGTTGTACAATGACTAAACGTAATATAATAACAGCATAATGGAAGATATTTATACAATAGATCACAATGGACAAATTGTTCTTAATGACACAACTGTTGTGGTAATGCAAGAAAATGATCCTACATATATTGCATATGTACAGTTTCTTGAAAACGGTGGTACTGTAACTCAGTTAGATGAGCCAGAAATTATAGAAGAATTTACAGGAATTAGATCAGCTAAAAAATAAGAAAATGGAGACTTGGATGCTTACAGTAATACTTTTTGTAACAGGAACAATTCTAACAATTATAGGATTCTTTTTAAGAAGTGCTTATAGTACAATCAATAAACAAATAGAAATATTAACTTTGGAGAATCAAAAAAGAATTGAGGATCAAGGAAAGTTAAAAGGTAAGTTTGAGTTGTTAGAACAAGAGAATAGATTGAAACTCCAACATATTGAAGAAAACACTCAACATGAAATCAGAGTAATGGCTACTAAAATAGGTGATTTATCTGATACTGTAGGAGAGTTAGTAAGGATTCAAATGAATGGAACAACTAGAAGAAGAAATACTAATAATTAAATTATGTCACTAAAGAAAAGATGGAATGCTCAAACTCCAAAGTTTTGGAAAAAGGTGCAAAAGATTGCAATTGCAGCAGGAGCTGTAGCAGGAGTTATTATTGCTGCTCCAATTGCATTACCAGCTGCAGTAGTTACAGCAGCAACATATGTAGTAACAGCTGGCACAGTAGCTGCTACATTAGCACAACTTACAGTAGATGATGCTGAAGTTAAAAAAGTAGAAACCCCTAATATATAACCAATGGCAAAGAAAGCTAAAAAAGTAGAAGACTTTGAAGTAGAAGTAAAGACTAAAAAAGTAAAAGTCAAAGCAAAAAAAGAAGGTAAGAAAGTTAACGTATCAGTTGACACACCTAAAGTAGATGTTGAACTCAACAAAGATGAAGAGAAAAAAGAGTTTGTACTTGACAGTAAAAAACTAGATGTTAATGTTGTAAAGACAGATAAAGGAACTGAAATTACTGTTGATGCAGAAACTTCAGCACTTAAAAGAGTTGGAACATGGCTTGCAAAATTTTATGCTAAAAAATTTAATAAGAAAAAATGAGTATCTTAGATTTATCAAAGATTAAACAGGTACCTCTTTCTGAAGGACAGTATGTAAATGAGGAGACCAAAAAACTACAAATAGTACTGCATCATACTGCAGGTAATTCATCTGCACCAGCAACAATTAAAATGTGGGATGCTGATGATAGAGGAAGAATTGCCACATGTGTAGTTATATCTGGTAAAGGATTATCACAAGATACTTTTGATGGACAAATTGCTCAAGCATTCTCATCTAAGAAATGGGCATATCATTTAGGTATTAAACCAGATGTGTTTAGAGCTAATGCATTACCTTATAGATTATTAGATCCACTTGCAATTGGTATTGAAATTTGCAACTGGGGACCTTTAACAAAAAAAGGTAACAAGTTCTATAACTATGTTAATAGAGAAGTTCCTGCAGATCAAGTATGTACATTAGACAAACCTTACAAAGGTTATACACATTATCATGCGTATACAGATGCACAGATTGAATCAGTAAGACAATTACTTGTTTACTGGAATAAGATACATGGCATTCCTCTTACATATAATGATAAAGATATGTGGGAAGTTTCTAAAAATGCATTGTCTGCAGTACCAGGAGTATATACTCATAACTCATATAGAAGAGATAAAAGTGATATATCTCCACAACCAAAAATGATAGCAATGCTTAAATCTCTTGTAAAATGAAATTTAGGAATAACTGGAATACCTCAAAAAAGCAGTGGGATAAGTTGATGATAAGATTGAGAGTATCTAGTTTAGACTTATTTTCACTAGAACTAGATTTATCAAGAGAATTTTACCTACTTACTATTTTAAATTTTACAATTAAAAATAGATAAACACATCCTAACTACTATAATCCAGGTACTTTCTATACCTGGATTTTTTTGTTTAAATATATCTTGTTTAAACTTTTATTGTATATTTGTCTAAACTTTAATTAATATATTATGGAAAACCAACACAATGAAGAGCAGTTGTCTGCTGAACAACTAGCTGAAAGAAAGGAAGAATTACTTAAATTTTACACAGATTCTATGCCTTACATTAATGCTCAGTTTGAGTATGAAAAAAAACTAATGGAGCTAGATGAAGTAAGATTTAAAAGAACTCAAATTCAAATTCAAATGGCAATGATGATGAATCCTGAAATGTCACAAGAAATTGAAGAAGAAACTGAGAGAGAAGATCTTATTCAACACGAAGTATCTACACCAAAAGAAAGAAAGCTTAAAAAACAATAGACCATGGCACTTGTAAACCAAGTACAGAAAAGGGTTAAAATGTCAAAATGGGATGTTGTTAAGTTTCAGATCTTAACTCACTGTTATATCAATAGGATAGTTATGAGTGAAGCTGATTTTAACTGTCTTACATTGCTTAGTTTTAATGAGCCTATTGAGCTTACTAATTTTTGTTTAGATGCATCTGCTGAGGAGGATTGGATATTTAAATCTCCACAGACAGTAAGAAACTCAATTAATAAAGCTGAGAAAAATGGATTAGTAATTAAAGATCCATCTAATAAAAAACTCATTAAAATAAATCCTAAATTAAAAGTTCAAACAGTTGGTACAATTTTGTTAGACTATAAATTCTTAGGAAATGACACCGAAGAAAGCAACTAAATTATACAAACAACTAGCTGAAGAATTAGGAGTAGATGCAAGTTTAGTAGAAGATCTTTTAGAAGATTTTTATAAAGAAATAAGACAAAATCTAAGTGGATTAACACACCCCAGACTTAATGTAGAAGGTCTGGGGCATTTTGTAGCAAGACCTGGAGCTGTAAGAAAATCAATTCCTAAATATCAAAAAGCATTAGAAAATCATGATACTTCTACTTTTAGTGCATACTATAATAAGAAGATGATTGAAAGTAAACTTGAAGCTCTTATAGATATTGAACAAAAAATAACTATTCAGGAAAATAAAAAAGATACTTTTAAAAAAGAAAAAAATGAAAAATACACTAAAACTAATCTGGGACAACCGAAAACAGATAATTGAAGGTATAACTAATTCAGTTATCAGAGATGAAACTGTAGAAGAAATAGCAAGATTAAGATACTCTATCTGTGATGAGTGTGAACACAAAGGTAGAAAGTGTGCTGTTAAAGGTACTGCTCCTTGCTGTAATGAGTGTGGTTGCTCTCTTAACTTTAAAACAAGATCCTTATCATCAGAATGTCCGCTAGGTAAATGGGATGCTATTGCTACTGAAGATGAAGAAGATCAATTAGAAAAGTTATGAATTGGACAGAATTAGAATCTTTTCTAACAGATGGTATTGCTTCTCAAGGAAGACAGATTAGTTTGTATACTGGACAAGCAGGAGCAGACTATCTTGCACATGCAATGGCTATAGAAAATTCTGTTGGCTTTGTGGAATGGATGGAAGAAAAAAAGAAAATAGATTCTGAAACTGCAGAAAATCTGATCACTATGTTGAGATCAGAAGACATAGATAATTTTAACATAGCAATACTTGCTATAGAACAATTAAAAAAATGATAGTATTTAATGCAAATGATCATAGTTACAAAAGTCTTGATGACAGTAACATTGATTGGATAAGTGTAACAACACTTGTTTCCCATTTTAAAAAACCTTTTGATGCTAAAAAAGTAGCAGAGAAAGTAAGTAAAAGCAAGAGGTCTAAATGGTTTGGTATTGATCCTGTTATTATTCAACAAATATGGAATAATGAAGCAGATAGATCTACTACTTTAGGTACATGGTATCATAACCAAAGAGAAGATGATATCTGTTCTCTATCTTCTATAGAAAGAGAAGGTATTACAATCCCTATATTTAAACCTACTGAACTTAAAGAAGGTGTTAAAACAGCACCTTCTCAAAAACTAGAACCAGGCGTGTATCCAGAACATATGGTCTATCTACGTTCAGTAGGTATTTGTGGCCAGTCAGACTTAGTTGAAGTAGTCAATGGTAAAGTAAATATTATTGACTACAAGACTAATAAAGAAATAAAAATGGAGTCATATGTAGATTGGGAAGGCAAATCAGAAAAAATGCTGCCTCCTATAGATACTTTAGATGACTGTCATTTCTATCATTATGCTTTACAATTGAGTATTTATATGTATATTATACTAAAGCATAACCCAAGATTAAAACCAGGAAAGATATTTATACATCATATTACATTTGAAGTTGACCGTGAAGATAACTGGGGATATCCAATTAGTAAGTTAGATGAGAATGGAGATCCTATTGTAAAACAAGTAAATCCAATCAGTGTACCGTATCTTGTAGATGAAGTAATTGCAGTTATACATTATCTTGCTGATAATAGACATAAAATTAAAAAGAAATGATGTTTACTAAACTATTTGATGTTCAGAATGGAGTAGTAATTCCTACAGAACATTGTTATACATTAAAAGCTCTTAAGGATGTAATGGATGAATATCCTGATGATTATCTTAAAATATACTTGTATTTATTCTATATGTCTTGCCCTAATCCAGATCTTAATCCATTTTTCTTTACACCAGATATAGATAAAGAACAGCTAATCTTGGATCAAATTGAAGCAGAATTTTCTACTGAAGATGATACAATATTTACTGCATTAAGGTTCTGTGAGAGAATGTATGAAACACCTACATCCAGAGCTTATAAGGGTATTGCATCTATGTTAGATAGATTAGCCAGATATATGGAAACTACAACCATTACTGCTGGTAGAGATGGTAATATTAATTCCTTAATAGCTGCGGCCAAAAACTATGAGGCAATTAGGCAGTCTTTTAAAGGAGCCTATAAAGATCTTCAAGAAGAACAGTCAAGTAAAGTAAGAGGTGGCCAAGGACTAGCATATGACATGTAATGAGTGAAATTTATCAAGACATACCAACCTATGAAAACGGAAAGTGGACAACTACAAGTTTTGAATCCAGAGAGGACTTCAAAAACTTTATCCTCAATGATATTTTTAAAGAACCTGGAAAGTATAAGTTCAATCAAATTACCAATGACATATTTATTTCAGAGTCAGAAAGATTTAAAAAAGATGGAGTATATTGTACTTCTCCATTCAAATCTAGAGACTACATAAGTTATTGGGATGATCAAAAGACAAAATGCCGTAAAGGTATAATAGTAAAAGATGGAGATTTAACTTGGTTTGTTTGTAGAGAGTATTACATGTGGTTAAACTTTCTTCCAATCTTTGATAAAGAAGAACAAAAATTTGGTTTTGCTAAAATCAGGGATGCTCAATATCACTTAGCTCTTTATGAATTATTAGCAGAACTTAATTATAAACATGCCGCCATTCTTAAGAAAAGACAGATAGCTTCATCCTATTACCATATGGGTAAGTTTATAAATCAGCAATGGTTTGAGGCTGGGGTTACTCTTAAGATGGGTGCAAGTCTTAAGGACTATATCAATGAGAAAGGATCTTGGAAGTTCTTACAGGAATATGCTGCATTCTTAAATGAACATACAGCATGGTACCGTCCTATGTCTCCGGATAAAGTAATGATGTGGCAACAGAAGATTGAGGTAAGAAAAGGTGATAGAAAAACAGAAGTTGGTCTCAAAGGTACTATACAAGGTATGTCATTTGAGAAAGATCCAACAAATGGTGTAGGGGGTCCAGTTAAGTACTTCTTTCATGAAGAGGCTGGGATTGCTCCTAAGATGGATCAGACATATGAGTACATGCGCCCGGCCATGAGATCTGGACTTATTACTACAGGTATGTTCATTGCGGCAGGATCTGTAGGAGACTTATCACAATGTAATCCTTTGAAGGATATGATACTTAATCCTACATCAAAAGATATTTATGCAGTAGAAACAGATCTTATTGATGATAAAGGTACTGTAGGCATGACAGGATTATTTATTCCTGAACAATGGTCAATGCCCCCACATATTGATGTGTATGGTAACTCACTTGTAGAAGATGCTGTAGAAGCTCTAGAGAAACAATTTAAACAATGGAAGGATGAGTTATCTCCTGAAGATTATCAGCTCCGTATATCTCAGCATCCTAGAAATATTAAAGAAGCATTTGCTTACAGAACAGTATCTGTATTCCCTCCACATCTTCTTGCTGCACAGGAAAGAAGAATAGAAGAAAAAGAATATGGTTATGAATATCTAGATATATCTACAGATGCAGATGGAAATCCCGTTGTTACTAAAAGCAACAAGAGGCCAATAATGGAATTTCCTATAAATAAAAAAACAGAAGATAAAACTGGATGTATTGTTGTATGGGAAAGACCGGTAGATAAACCTATATTTGGACAATACTATGCTTCTATTGACCCTGTAGGTGAAGGTAAAACAACTACTTCAGAATCACTCTGTTCTATATATGTAATGAAAGCACCAGTAGAAGTTACTAAGGTAACTGGTGAAGAAACAGAAACTTATATAGAACAAGGTAAAATTGTAGCAGCATGGTGTGGTAGATATGATGATATTAATCAAACTCATAAGCAATTAGAACTAATCATTGAATGGTATAATGCATGGGCACTTGTAGAAAACAACATTTCTTATTTTATCCAGCATATGATATCAAGAAGAAAACAAAGATATTTGGTACCTAAAAACCAAATTATGTTTTTAAAAGATCTTGGTGCAAATAATAATGTATTTCAGGAATATGGTTGGAAAAATACAGGTACTCTTTTCAAAGCACATCTTCTTAGTTATGCTATAGAATATACTAAAGAAGAATTAGATCAGGAACTTAAACCAGATGGAACTGTTGTCAGAACAACTTATGGTATTGAACGCATACCAGATCCAATGTTGATTAAAGAAATGAGAGAATATGCAGATGGAGTCAATGTGGATAGACTAGTTTCTTTTGCTGCTCTTGTAGCTTTTATGAAAATACAACAGTCTAATAGAGGTTATTCTAAAAGAACAATCATGGATGATGCAGCTAAAAACTTGCAAAAGTCAGAAAATTTGTTTAAATTAAATAGGAGTCCCTTTCGTCATGTTGGAAGGGGGCAACTTGGTAATGGGCAGACAATGAAAAGATCACCCTTTAAAAACTTTAAATAATTAATATGCAAATATATAATGCACTTCAATTAAAAAACGGAGCTAAGGCAGATACTAACCGTATGGGTACTGTAACTCAACCATTACAGTTTATTCCTAAAAAAGAAAAAGATGACCAATGGGCTGCTTGGAATTTAGACTGGGTTGAATGGCAAGGTCTTAAACAAATCCGAAGAAATGCTAGAAGACTTATGAAAAACTATAAGCTTGCAAAAGGTATTATAGATAAGTCAGACTATATTGTTGAAGAAGATAATGAGTACAGAGATATAGTTGAAATATTAACTAAAGAAGATCAGTCAGCATTAGAATTAAAATTCTATCCTATTATTCCAAATGTCATTAATGTTTTAGTAGCTGAATTTGCAAAGAGATCTACCAAACTTGTTTATAGAGCTGTTGATGATATATCATACAATGAGCTTTTAGAAGAAAAAAGAAAAATGGTAGAAGACACTCTTTTAGATAATGCTAGATTTAAAATACTCAGTGCATTAATTGAACAAGGATTAGATCCAAATTCACCAGAGGCTCAAGAACAAACTAATCCTGATAAACTAAAAACTCTTTCTGAGATTGAATCTTTTTTTAAGAAAGATTATAGATCTATGATAGAACAGTGGGCTATGCATCAACATAAAGTTGATGTTGAGAGATTTAAAATGGATGAGTTAGAAGAAAGAGGTTTCCGTGACATGCTTATTACAGATAGAGAATTCTGGCATTTCCGCATGATGGAAGATGATTATGAAGTAGAACTATGGAATCCAGTAATTACTTTCTATCATAAATCACCTGATGCAAGATATATATCACAAGCAAACTGGGTAGGTAAAACTGATATGTTAAGTATATCAGATGTTATTGATAAGTATGGTTGGTTAATGACTGAAGAGCAAATGGATGCTTTAGAAGCAGTATATCCAATTAGATCTGCAGGTTATACAACAGGAGGAATACAAAATGATGGATCTTTCTATGATGCTACAAAAACTCATGAATGGAATGTTAATTCACCATCTTTAGCTTATAGACAGTACACTACTGCAATGAATGGTACTGTTATGGATAGCATTGATATTATTAATCAAATCCTTATGGAAGGTGAAGATTACTATGATCAAGGTACAGTATTCTTACTAAGAGTAAGTACAATATACTGGAAATCTCAAAAGAAACTTGGCCATCTTACTAAGATTGAAGAAAATGGTGAAGTTATTACAGATATAGTAACTGAAGATTATAAGGTTACTGAGAAACCAATTTATGATAATAGATTATTTAAAAATAAAACTAAAGATAATCTGGTATTTGGAGAACATATAGATTGGATTTGGATTAATGAAGTTTGGGGTGGTGTTAAGATAGGTCCTAATATTCCTTCATATTGGGGAATGAATAATCCTGGAGGATTTTCTCCAATATATTTAGGAATAAACCAAAATAAAATATGTCCTATTAAGTTTCAATTTAAAGGTGATTCTAGTTTATATGGTTGCAAACTTCCGGTAGAAGGTTCTGTATTCTCAGATAGAAATACAAAGTCTACAGCACTTATTGACTTAATGAAGCCATACCAGATTGGATATAACATTGTCAATAATCAGATAGCAGATATACTAGTAGATGAGCTTGGTACTATCATCATGCTTGATCAAAATTCATTACCAAGACATTCATTAGGAGAAGATTGGGGTAAAGGAAACTTAGCAAAAGCATATGTAGCAATGAAGAATTTCCAGATGTTACCATTGGATACTTCTATTACAAACACTGAGAATGCATTAAACTTCTCTCATTTTCAAAAACTTGATCTATCTCAGACAGAAAGATTAATGACTAGGATACAATTAGCTAATCACTTTAAGCAACAAGCTTATGAAGTTATAGGTGTTAATCCTCAAAGAATGGGTCAGCAATTATCTCAACAAACTGCTACTGGAGTAGAACAAGCTGTTGCTGCATCATATGCTCAAACAGAAATGTTCTTTATGCAACACTGTGATTATCTAATGCCTAGAGTTCATCAAATGAGAACTGACTTAGCTCAGTATTATCATTCATCAAATCCTTCTGTAAGATTATCATATATAACTACTGCAGATGAAAAAGTAAACTTTGAAATTGAAGGTACAGATCTTTTAATGAGAGACTTAAATATATTTGCAACTACAAGTGCTAACCATAGAGCTGTTCTAGAACAACTTAAACAAATGGCTATGCAGAATAATACTACAGGTGCTAGTATATATGATCTAGGAAAAGTTATTCAATCTGAGTCAATTGCTGAACTTAATAATGCTCTGAAATCATCAGAACAAAAACAGCAAGAGATGAAACAACAAGAAATGCAACAGCAACAACAAATGCAACAAGAACAACTTGCATCAGCTGAAAAACAAAAACAAATGGAGATTCAAGCAGCTGCTGCTAGAGATGATAAGATGATTCAGAAAGATATTACTGTAGCTGAAATTAGAGCTGCAGGCTATGGTTCTACTGTAGATCTTGACAAAAATCAAATGTCAGACTTTAGAGATGCTATGAAAGATATAAGAGATACAGAGCAATACAAAGAACAAACAAATTTACAAAGAGAAAAAGAAACAAATAGAAATGTTCAACAAGCTAGAAAGAATGACATTGAAAGAGAAAAGCTTCAAGTACAAAGAGAAATAGCAAATAAACAACTTCAAATTGCTCAAGAAAATAAAAACAAATATGATGTAGATAAAGGAAAAAAAGACTAGTAGCTATATAGTGCTAAAAAAGTATTGTAAGCTTTTAAATTTTCCAAGTTTATTTTGTATATTGATATATAACATAAAACCAACAATATGGAAACAACCAACAACAAACCTGAAGATCAGGTGCAGGATTCTACAACGGTAGAACAAGTAGATGTAAATATTGATGAATTATTTGGAATGCCAGGAGCAGAAAGTGTAATGCTTCCTAATGATAAATCAGAACCTGAAAAAAAATCAGTCTTCACAGCAGAGAAAACTGATATGACGTTCTTTGACAAACCTGAAACTAAAACTCCTGAAGAAAGGAAAGAAGATGAAGAGAAGAAAGTAGAAGTTGAAGAAACTATTGCTGAACTTAATGAACTCATCACTCAAGAAGAAGATGCTGGTAATAAAGGAAGACCAAAGATTGATAAATCAGGTCTTGCTGAATTAGCACAAAAAATGATTGAAGAAGGTACCTTGATGCCATTTGATGATGATAAGCCTCTAGAAGAATATACAACAAAAGACTTTAGAGAATTATTTGAAGCAAACTTTCAAGATAGAGAAGCTAGAATTAGAGAGAATACTCCAAGAGAATTTTTTCAAGCTTTACCAGAAGAACTTCAATATGCTGCTAAATATGTAGCTGATGGTGGACAAGATCTTAAAGGTCTATTTAGAACTTTAGCTCAAGTAGAAGAAATAAGAGAACTTGACCCAGATGATGAAAGAGATCAAGCTGAGATTGCAAGACAATATCTTTGGGCAACTAATTTTGGAACAGCTGAAGAAATAGAAGCAGAAATTCAAGATTGGCAAGATTTAGATAGATTAGCTCAAAAAGCTAATCAGTTTAAACCTAAGTTGGATAGAATGCAAGAAGAAATTATTGCAAGACAACTACAAGAGCAAGAGTATAAGAAACAACAACAGACACAGCAAGCAAGACTGTATACTGACAATGTGTATAATACATTATCTGTAGGAGAATTAGGTGGTATTAAGTTAGACAGAAAGACACAGGGTTTACTTTACTCTGGATTAGTTCAACCTAACTACCCGTCAATTTCAGGTAAACCTACAAACTTACTTGGACACTTATTAGAAAAGTATCAGTTTGTAGAACCAAGACATGATTTAATTGCAGAAGCTTTATGGTTACTTGCTGATCCAAATGGATACAAAAACAAAGTAAGAGACCAAGGTGGAAAACAAGCTACAGAAAAAGTAGTAAGGCAATTAAAAACTGAACAGTCTAGAAAAATTGCTTCATCTAATACAAATCAAGATGAAGAAGCAGAAAGAAGATCTGCTGTTGCTTCTAGACCAGTACAAAGAACCGTCTCTAGAAATAATATGTTCAAGAGATTTTAATAAATAGTAACAAACAAAAACAAATAAAAAATGGCAACTCCAGTTTTAAACAATGGGATATTCCTAAGAGACACAGCCTACCAAGCTTCATCGCATGTAGACTCTTATCACTTAGTGAATATGTTAAAAGATGCTGAACCTATGGATTTAGGTCCAGTAGACCTTTGGGCTATGGCTCAAAAAGTTGAAATGCCTCTTTATCAAATGTCATCATTTGGAGGTAAAAATGTAATCAATGTTGATAATGCTCGTGGAGAGTACAGATGGCAGACTCCTGTATCTACAGACCTTCCATACATTATTGAAGACATTGAACCAAACAATACCTTTAAAGGTACAGATGGTAATACTTTCCGTATTAAAATCAACAGAAGAGAATTTGGACATGGTGATATCATCACTTATGACAAATACAATGGTGTTGAGATGTACATTACTGATGAAGATATCTTACCTTTAGGAGATGGATTTGTTTATACAGTTCAGTTGGTAAACAATGACAACTTCAGATTCCTTGATAACAGATTCTTAGAGAATGGTACTAAACTATTCAGAAAAGGTTCTGCTAGAGGTGAATATGGTGAAAGATTCTCTGACATCACTACAAGAACTTCATTCCGTGAGTTCTATAACTTTGTTGGTGGTGCTGAAGCTCATGTACATTATTCTATCTCATCTCGTGCTGACTTGATGATTAAAGGTGGAATGAATGCAGATGGTACAGTTCCTGTAACTGAGATCTGGAGAAACTTTAGTGCTAACAATGATCCTTCTATCTCTTCATTAGAAGATATGATCAAAGTTATGGGTAAAGACAAAGTGAAAAAAGCATTTGATAATGGAGATCTTTCTAGAACTTTCTTAACTCAAATGGAAGCAGCTCACCTTTCTAAAATTGCAACTGACATTGAGACTTACTTAATGTGGGGACAAGGAGGTAGAGTACGTCAAGATGGTCCAGATGATATTAGATTATCAGTAGGTCTTTGGAGACAGTTGGATAACTCATTCAAAAGAGTATACAACAAAAATAACTTTACTCTTGATTTATTCCGTGGAGAAATCTATAACTTCTTCAATGGTAAAGTTGAGTTCCAAGGTCCAGATCCTAAGCGTTCACTAGTTGTACAAACAGGTATGGGTGGAATGAGAATGGTAAATGAAGCTATCAAAAGAGAAGCAGTTGCTTCTGGTCTATTGATTCAGGCTGCTGATATTGGTGCAATCACTGGTAAAGGTATGGACTTGAACTTTGGATTTGCTTATACTTCATATGTAATTCCATTCTTGGCAAATGTTAAGTTTGTATTGAACCCTGCATTTGACAACATTCATACAAATGATATTGAGAACCCAATCATTGATGGTTTCCCATTATCTTCTTACTCATTCATTATCTTTGATATCACTGATAACACTAATGACAATATCTACTTATTGAAATTGTCTTGGGATAATCAATTGAAGTGGTGGTATCAAAATGGTACTATGGACTACATGGGTCGTACCCAAGGATTCCAGTCTTCTGGACAGTTCAATGGATACCGAGTAATGATGTCTCAAACTATGCCTGCAATTTGGGTAAAAGATCCAACTAAGGTATTGAAGATTGTTATGAGAAACCCAGTAACTGGCGGATCATTCTAATCTGACTCTATATATATGGGGAGGGGGTAACTCCTCCCTTTTTTTTAAATTTTAATAACCAACAAAAAAACCAACAAAAATGGAAACAACAGATTTTACAATGGTTGAAGTAGGAGTAGGCAGCATTAAAAAAACAAATATTGCTGTTAGACCTTACTTTGACAAACAAGCCACTAACATGGGGTTAGAGGATTATGGAATGAGTTTATTTGACGGAGTAACTCATAATGAGCAACTTGCTTGTTTAGAAAATAATGGTGTAATAAGATATGTTACAGGATTAAATGAATTTGCTCCTGAAATTAAACTATTAGACCCTGAAGTTAAAGAAGCAAGAATTAAAGAGATAAGAAGTTCAGTAGCTGAATTAGAAAGAGAATTGGCTGCAAATGTTATTGATCCTACAGATAAAGATTTCTGGAATCAAGTAAAACTTCTTAAACCTGATAATAAAGAATTTTGGAATAAGATAGAAATGTCATGTGGTAATGAACCAGTATATCTTGATCCAAATAAACCTTTTGATAGAATTAAACTTCATGCAATTGAAGCAGGAGGATTTGCAATGATTGCAAAAAGTTATGATGATGCAAGATCAAAAGCAGTACCACCTAAATTCTATCTAGATAAAGAGGAAGAAACTGTAATGGTAAGAACAGAGTACAAAAAACTCCGTAACAAAGCTTACTCAGAGTTACAAAAATTATATGATAAAAATAGTACTAAATTATTCTACATTGCTAAAGTTGTGGATGCTGTAAGTTCTCAGTATAGAAAATCAACTCCATTAGATGTTATCTATGAAAATATGGATAAATATATTTCTGGAGAAGGTGCTGAAAATAACAAAGAAAGAGCAGCAAAAACATTTATTGATGCAGTTAATTTAGACATGGAAACACTAAAAATTAAATCAATTGTTCGTGATTCCAGTTTTTTTAAGTATATTATACATAAGGCAGATGGATATATATACCATGCTAAGACAAATAGTTTACTTGGTAGAAATGTTTCTGATGTAATTGAGCATTTAAAAAACCCATTACATGAAGACATTTTAAAAGATCTTAATCAGTCTTGTGAAAAGTATTGGAACACTTAAATTAAAATAAAATGAAAAAGGCATGCGTAACTAAAACAAAGTCTAAAAAACTTACAGGAGCTGACAAAACTCCAGGTGGAAAAGTTGGTGGTACTTCTAAAGCTCCTAAAACTGCACTACCAAAAGCAAAATTAGGAATGGCTGTAAAAGGTAAATATTATGCTGGTGGCATTACTGATACTGAAGAACCATATGTTAGAAATTTACCTGAAGTTAATGTTACTGCAACCAAAGGTAAGCAAACAAGAGCTTCAAAAGCTAAGCCTAAAGCTATGTATGGTATGGCAATGAAACCTGGAATGATGAGAAAAGGTGGCTCTAAAAAAAGCTGTTAATCATGCCAAAGGATTCTTGTTATCATAGTGTAAAAGCAAGATATGCTGTGTTTCCTTCAGCAAGGGCTTCTCAAGCTATTGCCAAATGCCGTAAAGGTAAAGGCACTGTTAGAAAGACTGAGAAAGGAGCAGAGCTTAAAAGATGGCAAGCAGAGAAATGGCAAGATACTAAATCAGGAAAACCTTGTGGTGCCGGTGGTTCTAATGAGTACTGCCGGCCTACAAAAAGAGTATCAAAGGATACTCCTAAAACCAAATATGAACTAAGTCCTTCTAAACTAGCTGCTAAGAAAGCTGAGAAGTCTAGAGTAGGTATGGGAAGAAGGGTTAAAAAAGTATAGTTATGGCAATTAAAAAAACAACAACTAAAAAAGCACCTGCAAAGAAAGCTTCTGTAGGTATGACTATCTCTGCAACTCCTAAAGCAGAAATGAGAAAATGGGAAGTTGAATCTGCATTAAGTTGTCTAAAAAGAGCAGAGGATATCCGTAAGGATAAAAATATGATGAGAGATATTTCAAAACTTGCTGAAGAGCAAATGAAAGTTCTTAAAAATTTTAGTAAATAGTCATGGCAAGACTTACTGCTGGTGGTGAAAAACACAAGATTTACAAAAAAACTAATAAAATTGGTGAAGGTAAACCTGGTGATATAATGGTTAATCATCCTACAAAAGATAAAGGTAAGTGGGATACAATTAACTTAACACAAAAGGCAGGAGCAAAAACCATTAAGCAAGGAATTGCAGCTACTAAAAAATGGCATAAAGAAAATCCTATGATACCTAGAGGTTATCATATGATGCCTGATGGTAAGATTATGAAAAATAGTGCACACAAAAAAGATAAGAAAAATGGCAAAGTCTCCAGCATGGCAAAGAAAAGAAGGTAAGAATCCTGAAGGAGGTCTTAATGCTAAAGGTGTTGCATCTTATAGAAGAGAAAACCCTGGTAGTAAACTTAAGACAGCTGTAACTACCAAACCTTCTAAACTTGATCCAGATAGTAAATCTGCTAAAAGAAGAAAGTCTTTCTGTGCTAGAATGTCAGGAATGAAGAAAAAACTAACAAGCTCTAAGACAGCTAATGATCCTAACTCAAGGATCAATAAGTCTTTAAGAAAGTGGAACTGTTAAATTAATATAGTCATGAAAAAATGTATGAAATGTGGTGGCCCCAAAATGAAAAATGGAGGACAACCTAACGGAACAATTGTTTCTCCTATCTATAATGCTAGTACTAGACCAACAACTATGAGAAAAGGTGGTGTTAAAAAATATTTTACAGGTGGAGATACTGGTGATGCTAGTAAAGGTATAGATTCTCCTACAGCTCCAAAATCTGGTTATAATAATAGTAGAATACTTACAGCAAAAAATGGAGGTGCCTATAAGAAAGGTGGTTCTGTAAAAAATGCTAAACTAGCTGCATTAGCTCCACCTAAAAATAAAATTACTCGTGCTGATATTATAGCAGGTGCATTAAAAAATAAAAGAAAGAAAAAATAGTTATGAGTTTAAAAGATTCTGATAAACCTAAAAAGAAAAAAATATACAAGCAAGTATTTATTTCTCCTGACCGTAATTACAAAAGAAAATATACGGGTTATGATGATGGCTCAGAAAAATCTAAAGAAACTAGAACTATTAGAGGTGTACTTAAAGGGGTCCCAAAAAAGAATCCATTATCAAGACCACAGATGAGTCCTGATAAACTTGAAGAATTGTTGACACCAGTACAACCAAGTAATGAGTTAACTATGAAGAAAAAAGGTGGAACCGTAGATAAAAAATGGATACAAAAAGCAGTTAATCCTAAACATAAAGGTTACTGCACTCCTATGTCTAAACCTACATGTACACCTAAGAGAAAGGCTCTTGCTAGAACTTTTAAAAAAATGGCTAAAAACAGATAACATGAAAAAGACAAATAAACATCCATTAACTTTCTTTAGAGAAGCTAATGAAGCTAGAACAAAATTGGTTAAGAAATTTATGGGAGGACCTGGAAATGAAGCTGATCCTTATAGTGCAACTGGAGACTTTGGTCCTAAAGAACAAAAAGCTCAAGAAGCTTATGATCTTGATAACCAAAGTAAAACAAAAGGTTATTCTAATGTTGCAGCTGGTAAGCAATGGACTACTGGAACAGTTGCACCATATGCACCTATTAAGAAAAAAGGTGGATCTGTAAGAAGAAAAAAATAAATCATGCTTAATAGTACACTTACCATAAAGATTAAACAAAGACTCAATAAGCTTGACAGTCAAGACTATGACAATATAGAATGCTGGCAAGTAGTTGAGGCTTTTAATAAAGCTCAAGTAGAATGGGTAAGAAGACAGCTACATGGAATTAATGTGGTTAAAGAAGGTGATGAGCAATCTACTAGAAGAAAAGATGACTTGCAAATTTTACTAGAAACATTTCCTATAACTATATCTGATAAAGATTACTATTATTCTGGATTATTACCTGAAGATTACTTGCAATGGAAAAGAGTAGATGTTTTTGCAAATAAAGACTGCTGCAAGAAAAGACCTATGATGGTATATCTTGCAGAAGAAGGGAATCTCCGGGAACTTCTTAGAGATAAATCAAAACAACCAAACTTTGAGTGGGGAGAAACATTTGCTACTCTAAAAGGTGGTAATGTTAATATCTATACAAATAAAGAATTTACTATACAAACAGCTGATCTTATTTACTATAGACAGCCTATAAAAATTCAAGTTTTAAACTGTGTAGATCCATATACTAATGTAGCTTCTACGGCTAATGTAGAATGTGAGTTTAAAGATGATATAATAGAATTAATAATAGATGAGGCCGCTAGTATTTTAGCTGGAGATATTGAATCAACAAATCAATTCTCTAGAGGTACACAAGGTGCTGAAAGAAACAATTAACCATGGAACAAAAAGCAAGACTTTTAAAAAGAAATCCTGAACCTGCTAGAACAATTAGCAGACCTCAGCCAGTTGTTACTCAACCTAAAGAAGAACCTGCTAAACCACAACCAACTCCTGATACAGGTGTAGGAGGTAGTTCATTAGATAATATGGTAGCTGCCTGTGCAACAGAAATGATGAATGCTGCTATTAGTTTTCATAAATTACATTTAAAAATTACTGGTGATGGATCTTATGCAGCTCATAATGCATTAGGTGGTTTTTATGAAGGATTACATGGCCATGCTGATACTCTTGTAGAAGGTTATCAAGGTGTAGCAGAAAAACTTATAAAGTATACTGATATGCCAATTAGAACATTAGATACTGTAGCAGATGGTGTAGGATATTTAAGAGATCTGTATAATTCAATTAATAAACTACAAGGTATGTTGCCTTATTCAGAAATAGTAAATAACTTAGATTTAGTTAAGGATTCAATTAATTCAACTAAGTACAAGTTACTTTTTTTAAAATAATTTGGAAGTTTAAAAAACTTTTAGTATATTATAGTATATTTATTTATTAACAAAAACAAAAAACAATGAGTTATTTTAATCATGCATTTAGAAAAACATTAGTTGCTACTAATGGTATTTCTCCACTTGATACAGGAACTGTATTAGGTGTAAATGGTGTTAGTTTGGGTGCTGGGCAATTGGCATTCATTAACCCAAATAACTGGCAAATTCAAGAGCCTAATCCAAATTTACCAGCTCCATTAGATGAGTCTTGCTGTGAGTTAATTCTTGCTTCAGGTTCATTAATGGCAAATGATAGAATAGGACCTGCTCACGGAGGTTATTTAGAGTCTAATAAGACTAAAACTATCAAAGCAAAATATGCAAGTAAACTTTATGTAGTTCCTGCAAATGCTGCTCAAAATTATATTACACATGTTGGTACTACTCCTTGGACAGTAGCTGTTCCACCAGTAACAGGAAACCCTGGAGAAACTGCTGGAGATTGTTGTAAACAATTTTTATGTGGAGAAACTTACTACTTACGTGTAGATGTTAAAGGTTATCCAGTTATGCAAACTTTAAACCACAATGGGTACCAAACTCTTGAGGCTTATACAGGTTGTTGTGCTGATGATGCTGTTGTACCTACTCCAGTAGATCCACGTAGAGTATTTATTCAATGGGGTCAACAATTGAGAAGAAACAAATTGTTAAATCAATTTGCATTCCCAGTTATTACATTTAGAATTGGTGCTGGTGCTTGGACATATTACTATCCAGATGATATTGCAGTATTACCTGTAATTGCTGGTGTAACTGTATTAAGATACAGAGATTGGACTGAACAAGCCTATGTAAATGGTATGTGTGCTGGTATGGTTCTTATCGGAGCTTATACAGAAAACAGATTTGAAAACTGTACATTCCAATTAACTGACAACTATACATTAGAGCCAGTAAGAATCTATGCTTCTGAAGTAGATTTAACAGGTTCTCCATGTGAGTTTAATGGATTATGTGTTGGTGTACAATGTTATGGTAGACAAGCAAATGGAATTGGTGAAACTGTAGTAAGAGATGTTATTCTTTCTGAAGCTTACAGACAAAACTTCTTCCACTCTGATTTAAGGATCCGAGAGATTACTCAAGGAAATGACTTATTGGATGGTGCTGGTTTAGTTAGAAATAACTTCTATGATAGAATCTTTATTCAACATTCAGTTCCAAGATTCTATAATCCAACTGCTACATTTGACAATGATCAGTATTTAGTTGAAATTATTACACCTGCTGTAGCTGGAGCTACAGGTGTTCCAAGTGCAATAACAACACAAATATTCAATGTATTGAATAACTGGTTAATAGCATGTGAGTCTAGATGTGTTGTTGAACCTGGTCCATTCTTAGGTGCTGCTTGTGGTGCTTCAACTCCTGCGGTTCCACTACCTAATAACCCAGATCCAATAATTACATTATTCTAATTAATTGTAAAAACTCATAAAAGGAGAGTGAGAGTAAATCTCTCCTCTCCTTTTTTTATTATATAGTTATGGCAAATCATGTCTTAAGTTTAGAGATCCCTACTGTATCAAATCCTTGTGTATTAAAAATATTTGATACAAGTGTATATTCTCCATTAGTGAGTATATTTAGACCTAGGTTGGAAGTAGTTATTCCTGGTTTTACATATACTGCTGAATTGGCATTTATACCAGATTCAAGTCCTACTCTTACTGCATGTGACTTAGGTTTACAAACAGAAGATTGTGGATCAAGTTATGTTAATTTGCCAGACGGAATATATAATATAAAATATTCAGTAGATCCTGAATGCAAAGTATATGTACAATACAATCATCTTAGAATGACATGTGCATTGAATAGATATGAAAAAATACTTTGTACATTGAGTATCTCAGATTGTGATCCCCCAGCTAAGATTAAACAGAAGCTGAGAGATCTTCATTTAATTAAAATGTATTTAGAAGCTGCGCAAGCTAAAGTAGAAACTTGTCATGAAAACCAAGAAGGTATGACATTATTTAACTATGCTGTCAAACTTTTAAATAAATTTGAATGTAGAAATTGTTAACCCATAAAAACCAACAAAAATGAGTGCATGTCCAAACTGTGGAATTAAAATAGGTTGTTCCTGTCAAAGAAGAACAGCATCTGACGGAACATCTGTATGTTCATCATGTGTAATTGCATATGAAGAAAAATTAAAAACTAATAAACCAAAACAAAATGTAGTTCAATCAGAACCAGTTGTTTGGGGAAAAGATAGATATAAAAATTTAGATAAATTTATTAAGGTATAATCTAATGGCTAGCGTACCATCACTTCAATTTAGAAAAATAACATTCACAAGTTGTTGTGATGAAAATGATATATTAGAATTTAAATATACTAGTGGTAATTACGGCCCTTTAGTTTATCCTAATCCTGCATATTTACCAGGTTTATCAGCAGTTGGCTTTAAGAATACTTGTTATACGGTACAAATATCTCTTACAGATCTTAATGATTGGTCTTTATTACCAAATATTAGTTCTTATCCTCCAACTTTTTTTAATAAAGTTCAGGAAAAAGAAGCTAAGTGTTCAGATTATATTTTTCCAAATTTTTGTCCAGAATGTAATCCTCAATGTTATACTCTTTATAATTGTGAAGGTCAATCTTTTAATAGTACTAATGATTTAGAAGTATATGCTACTTCTGGGCAACCCATTACAATATATAATGAAGCTGGTGTAATATCTGGAACATGGTATGTTTATATTAATGATGGACCATGTCCTGACATTAATAATGAATTTGCTGTTGAAGATGTTGCGCCTCCACCATGTGACTGTAGATGTTTTCAAGTAATAGGAGCTACAACAATTAAGTATATTGACTGTGAAGGTAATATTCAAAATACTTTAGGTAATACAAAATTTTGTTCACTTATAGATCCAATAGTTACTGGTAATGTAAATACAACTCAGGTAGCTGAGGTTGGTTTATGTGTTGATGGTGAATGTCCTGAAATATGTTATGAACTTACTAATTGTGAAACAAAAGAAGTAATCTATTCAACATTACAAAGTTTATTTCAATATATAGGAAAAATAGTTAGGTTAGCTGGTTATGAAGGATGTTGGGAAGTTGATACAAGTACATCAGCTGATTGTGAATGTATTACTGTAACTATAGAAGATAGATCAGGAGTAAATGAATATACTGCATCTTTAATTACACCATACAATGGATGGAACCGTTGGACATTTACAATAGGCACCGATAATTATTTTATTTGGAATTTATCAGTTAATCCTGCATCAAACTGGATTATATCAAAAGATAGTTCAGGTCCAATTCCAGGAACATCATATGCGGAAAGCAAATTAGATAGAGAATGTCCAGAAGCAATTAGTGATGGTACACTAACTGGTTGGGTAATTCAGCCAGAAATTCCATGGATAAATGTTCAAACAGAAAGATGTCCTGGTCCTTGTGAATGTCCTGTAGATATCACTGTGTTAGAATCATTTGATAAATGTGAAGACTGTTTACCAGTAATAGCTTATAAACTTCAGAATTGTGAAAAGATTTATGAAGTACAATACACTACTCAAGACTTGTCTCAGTATGTAGGGCAAGTAATTGAAACTGATTGTGGATGCTGGACGGTAACACAAATAGATGTACTACCACCATCTATAACCTTAGTTGTTATTGATAATGTATTTAAAACATGTAATGAGTGTTTATCTACATATTATAGACTTGTAGATTGTGCTGGTGAAGTTGGTGATATTGTTACTAAAACAAATCTATCTGAATATTTAGGACAAGTAATTAAAATAGAAAACTGTGATACTTGTTGGGAAGTATTTGAAACAAGAACATTTACTGAATTATCAAGTGTAGTTGTTGTAAGTAGTTATGCTAGTTGTAAGGAATGTGGTATTGATTTACCCTGTGTATGTTCTAAAATAACAAATATTACTTCAACTGAACAAACAATATATTATATTGATTGTGAAGATGGAACAGAAGAAATAAAATTACTACCAGGAGAAACATCTGAAAAAATCTGTTTAAAAAAATGGATACTTGACACACCACAACCATTACCACCAAATGAACTATTGTATCCAGAATACTTTGGTAATTGTCAAAATGGAGTATGTCCTCCACCAATATTTAAAAATAATAGAACTGTAAGACCAGGATATAATACACCTATCTGTACTCCAGCAAAATATGATGAGATAACATGTAAATTTGCTGATATACTTTATAAAATAGCTTTGGAAAAAAGATATGGTATAACAAACTGTTGTCCTGATGAAGATGACAAATGGTTAATTAAAAAAGAACTAATAGATCTTCAAGCTTTGAAAGATCCAAACTATAATTGTTCTGAGTGTTCCTGCAGTTGTGATTCAGTAAATACAGGTTCTACTTGCAATTGTAAAAATTAATTTGTATATTATAATAAGATAAAGATATGAAGCCTTTAAATTTAGATAACAGACCATGTTCACCAATATCATCAAACTGTGTGGTGTGGCAAGGACCTACATTAGAATGTATAGATCTATGTACTGGAGATACTATATCTGATGTAGTAGCAAAATTGGCTGAAGAGTTATGTACTCTACTAGATCAAACTAATGTAACAAACTATGATCTTGCATGTCTTGGAATAACTGCTTGTGGACCCAAAGATTTTCAAGCTCTTATTCAATTACTTATTGATAAAATTTGTGATTTATATGATCTTCCAACAGATGGTACAAGAACAGAAACTGCATGTCCTGATTGTCCTGTACAAGTAGCTTCTTGTTTTATTGTTGAAGGACAAACTACAATGCAATTGGCAGATTATGTCCAAATGATTGGAAGTAGAGTATGTAATTTAATAGATCAAATAGGTGAATTACAAACAGAGATTGATAATCTAACTATAAGAGTACAGATTTTAGAAGATACTCCACCTCCTACATTTTCTATTCCACCAGTTACTTTTCTCTGTCCAATTGGTTCATTAAATGCCGGCACACCATATCCTGTAGATAATGCCTTACAAACTTTAGTAAATAGTTTGATATGTCCTTTAACAGAAGTATTAGGTACACCATCAGAAATATCAGATGCAATACAAATACCATGTTCTTTTGGAACAGATATAACAAGTAATCCAAACTGGGATGCATCTCCAACAACACTTGCTGATAGTGTTACTAATATTTGGATTGTGTTATGTAGAGTTTATGATCTTATTTCTGACATAGGACTAACTGTTTCAGATACAAATAGTGTTGATTTAAATTTTACATCTGGAGTACTTACTGCAAATATTCAAGATACTGGTTGGCAACCACTAAATGGTTTTAATCATTATGCACCAGGTGTAGATAGACCTGAGTGTAGAAGAATGGGAAATCAAATTCATTTTAGAGGAGTTGTTGTAGTTCCTTTAGATAATCCTGTTTCTCCTGGAAATGTTGTAAGTTATACAAGTACTTCTTATAATTCTGTTGCAGGATGTCAAGTATTTACAGGTGGAGGAGGTGTTTCTGTTAATACTAATGGTAGTATACAATTTAATAATGGTACATCTGTTATTCCATCATCTGTTCTTGATCCTTATATTAGTCCTTCAAATACAGGGACTAATTTAGATAATACATACGGTATGGGTTATATAATTGCAACAAGACAAATTGATGTTGATGCTACATACGGAACAGCATTATCTTCTTTATTTGGTGTTGGAATTACATTTGATAAAAAATTATATATTTCAGTACTTAAAGATTTAGAACTTACAAATACAAGAAATGATATAGCACAAATTGGATCATCACATTTAAGATATATTGTTAGTAATGTAAGAAGAACTGAAAAAGTACCAAATTTTATTAGTCCTTTTTCAACAGTACATAGCTCAATAACTTCCGGTACAACAACAACTACAACAATTCCATTACCTGCACCCCTAGCTCCAGATACTCAATATGAAACTTTAAATAATTTAAAAGTAGATTATAACATAGGAACTTTTGATTATCCTTTTGATTGTGATGCAGGTGATGAAAATCAAATTGGTGGTTTTGCATTTAGAATTGATGGTTTAATTGCTTATGTAGATCCTTGTACTACAGATATAAAAACTTATGTCTGTAAATAAAAATGTATATATGTTTAATTTAAAATAAAAAAGATGGCAACTAATAACTGTGGAAAACCTTGCGGATGTACTGATACTTATGTAGTAGCTCCTCCATGTCCACCAACATGTCCTGAGACTTATAATGCACAATGTGTAGTTTATACAGGTACTGATATTTTATGTAATGATCAAACAATAATTAGTAGATATGATTACTTAGATGCAATTGTTGCAAAACTAACTGCATTTGTTTGTGCAACACCTAAAAAATATGTAGTAGAAGAAGTACTTGCAACAGGTACTCCAGTTACTGTTACACATAATTTAGGTAATGTAGCCGTACAAATTCAATTGATTGATATTACAACTAACTCACTTATTAATCCAGATAACTATACTGTTACTGCATATGCGTTAAATACACTTGTTGTAACAAGAATAGCTGGTTCTGGTAATACTAGAATTGTTATTATAGGATAATTAAAATAATAATCATGGCAGATAATAGTTGCTCAAATAGTTTTACTGTTGTACCTCCATGCCCACCGGCATGCGCTGAGGTATTTTCAGCAGAGTGTATTGTATATACAGGAAGAGATCTTACATGTACAAATGACATTGTTATAAAAAGATATGACTACTTAGATACTGTCATTACTAAACTAGTAGATTATTTTTGTACTAATGGTGGTCAAGGTACTCAAGGACCAGCAGGACCAGCAGGACCAGCAGGACCACAAGGTATTGCAGGACCTCAAGGAATTCAAGGTCAAACTGGTGCAACAGGTTCTCAAGGTCCTCAAGGTCCTCAAGGAATACCTGGTCCAGTAGGTCCAGCAGGATTAAACTGGCAAGGTACATGGTCTCCTACTAGCACATATGTTGTAGATGATGCTGTAGGATATGGTGGAGCATCTTATTTTTGTATTAATTCTGTAGGTCCATCAGTTTCTGATCCAGCTACTGATACTACTAACTGGGCTTTATTAGCTGCTCAAGGAGCAACTGGACCCCAAGGCCCTCAAGGTATTCAAGGAATTCCTGGAACACCTGGTTCTGCTTCACCTGGTTATGGTCAAATTTCTGGTAATCTTGGAAATGCTCAAGCATCAATTCCTAATGACAATTTAGCAATTACTGGAGCTAATGGAATCAGTACTAGTATTTCTAATAGTACTCCTGATACTTTATCAATAAGAGGTACTTTTGCTTTTGAGATAGGACAGTATGTACCTACTTTTGGAGGAATAGTTGTACATAGATGGGCTAGTATTAGTACATTTGGTACACCTTCTATTAACATAACTACCCCAGTACAAAATTATATTATAATGGATTTAGCAGATTTATCAACTGCTCAATGGGGATTAAATGGAACAGATGTTACAAATGCTGAAAGTACATGGGATGGATTTACTAATACAGCAGCAATTGTTTCAACTCCTGGATCTGGTGGATTTGCAGCTAGTATATGTGATACAAGTACTAATGGCGGTCAAAGTGACTGGTATCTACCATCTATAGATGAACTATCTATGATATGGCAAAATAGATTTTTAATAAACTTAAATCAAGGTGTAACACCTGGATTTGTTCCTATGGACTTGTTAGCCTATTGGAGTAGTACAGAGGCAGGTAGTGCTAACTCCTATATCTACTACTTCAATGGTGGAGGTGCTGGCACTATCAGTAAGTCCACCTCTAACAGAGTACGTGCAGTAAGAAGAATTGCTATAGTTTAAAAAAAAGAAGTTACAGGTTGTTGGTTTCTGTGACAACAAGGCATTACCCTCACACTTGTGGGGGTTTTGTTTTTTAGTTACATTTGTTAATGTCAAATATTTTTAGTATATTAATATGAAGGAATTTAAACTACCTGATGTAAAAGCTCCTAGGTTTAGACCCGAGGTTTATAATGTTTTAAATAAAGAGTTTATAAATAATTTTAAAAAGAAACATCCTAAGTATAGACATGTAGAGGATGAAGTTCTTAGAAACATTATTAAGACTTTTAATAAAACGGTAGCTCAATTGGTAGTAGATTCTAGAGATGGAGTTCAGTTACCTGAACAGATTGGTTGGTTATTTATAGGGACTTGTCAAGCTAGTAAGAAAAGAAATGTAGACTTTGCAAAATCCCGAACATATGGAGTAAGTGTAGAAAATAAAAATTGGGCCTCAGATGGAAAACTGGCTAAGATATTTTTTACAAACTATGCTCTTAAACATAAAATGAAAAATAGAGAGTTTTGGTCTTTTGTAGCTTGTAGAGAGTTTAAAAGAAATGTTGCCAAGACTTATCCTGAAAATTGGAACATGTACGTTGTAGTGGATCCAAAAACAAAGATAAGACTTGCATACAGCAAAACTTTATATAAAGATAAGAAGCTTAAGGATACTGAGCATGCTTTAGAAAAATATAATGAATTTGATTTATGACCACAATAGCTGAAGCAATATCAAGAGTTAGAAATACTCTAAAAGCAGTTAAGGAAGATCCGTTCTTAACTGATAGACAAATATATTTTCTATTAAGTAAGTATGCAAAGACACTTATTAAAAGAGAAGATAATCAATTTAGATTAATGAAGATGAGTTCAATATTTAAGGTACTACCTTATGTTGAACTTATTGATGTTGATAAAGTTGAAGCAGGATGTGTAGGAGTGTACTCTTACTGCTATTTTAAAAGATCTAAAGATAAACTTCCAACAATACTTGACGGTATGTTTGGTCCTATTATCCGTACTGTATCTTCTATAGATGGGGGTATAGAAATGTTTAGAACAGATCCAGGTACTTGGATTTCTATAAGTAAATCTACAACTTTTAAATATAATAAGAGACCATACTTCTGGTATCTTAATGGTTATCTATATGCTCCTAATATTGATTGGGATGCTGTAAGAATAGAAGCTATATTTGAAAATGATGTTGATGATTGTAATACAGAAGAATGTATGACAATGCAACAACAACTTTTAAATATTCCAGAATATTTATTTACTGAAGCAGAAAACTTTGTATTAAAAGAATTAACCATGACTACTCAAATGCCGCCTGATTCAGGTGATGATAGTCAAAATGTACTTAGATAATGGATTTTAATTATACACTTAGATATAGAACATTTGACCAGTTGCTGGAAGATGTAAGTATTGATCTTAATACTTTTGCTTTAGAAAATATGATTGAGCCTCAGCAGTTAATCAAACTTGCTAAGAAACTTAATTATGAATTAGGTCTAAGGTTAAATCAAACTAAAGAAGTTTTATTAGAAGTTAATCATGGTAAGGTTAAACTACCAGATGATTTTAATACATTTAATTTTGCATTTATTTGTGGAGATTATAAAACTGTTGTAGGGTATGATGGTCATGCAAGTGGTACTCATATTGCAGAAGTTCCTTATAGAGAATTTCCGGCAAAGACAACACTTAATTGCTGTGAGGCTCCTATAGATCAGCCTTGTTGTTTTAATGGTAAAGAAGGTATATGTGTTACACATAATCCAGAACAACCATATGGTGATACATGTATCCCTCCTAGAGTAGTACAACCAAGAGTTTTCTTAAACTGTAAAGGAGAAGCATATGAGTTAGTTCAGTATATTAATCCTTCTCAAACTAGAATATATAAGTCTCTGGTACCTCTTAGGATGAAAGCAAGTCAAGAGATTGATTGTAACTGTCCAAACTTATATTTTAATACAGCTAACCAAGGTTGGATAAAGTATGGATATCTCTATACTACATTTAATACAGGTACTGTTTATTTAAACTATCAAGGTACTCTTGAGGATGATGATGGAAACTTACTTGTTCCAGATCATGATCTTTTAAATGAATACTATGAGTATGCCTTTAAACAAAGAATTCTTGAAAACTTACTTATGAATGGTGAAGATGTAGGTGCAAGAATTCAGATCATAGAACAAAGATTAAGATCAGCAAGAAACAATGCAATGAGTTTGGTTAATACTCCTAACTTTAAAGAATTAGAAAAACTTTGGTGGACAAATAGAAAAGCTCAGTATAGTAAATACTATGATATGTTTAAATCATATTCACCATCAAGTCCTTTTTATAATCAACCTTTTTGGAGATCAAGAATAATGTAACATGGCAAAAAGTCAAGATCAAGCACAAAATCAAACAAACACCTTTGTCAAGGGTCTTAATAAAGATTCTGATCCTTCATTTGTACAAGAAGGTATGTGGACACATGCCCGTAATGTTGTAAACAATACGGCAGAAGGTGACTTAGGTACATTATCTAATGAAAGATCAAATACCTTATGTACTAAAGCCGGTCAAACAATGGTTGGTTATAAATACATAATAGGTCTTATAAATTTATATTCTGATTATTGGATTGTATTTACTGCAGCTCATCAAACAAAAAAAACTAAGAGATCATCAAATTCTGAGATAGGTTTATTTATAGAAAGTTCTTGTCAATACTTTCCAATTGTTGTAGATGCATGTTTAAACTTTAGTAGATTTAATTTAATTTCAGGAGCTTCAAGAGAAAAAGAAGATTGTACTTGGCAAGTATACTGGGCAGATGGAAAAAATCCAGATAGATTCTTAAATGTAGGAGATCCTGAAACATGGCCTATAAAAGGTTATACATGGGGAGGAGCAGCAAATCCTAATAAATATTTTTTTACAGCAGATCCTTCTCAAAGTACTCAATGGCCAGGAGTAACTTGGATACAAGATTGTACTACAGGAGCTTGTGAGTTTTGTTTTGATACACCTTTTTTAGACTGTGATAATATTAGACTTGCAAGACTAATGGAAACTCCTTGTTTAGAATTATTTAGAGGAGATAGTTCTGGTTCATTAAGTAATGGTTCTTATTATGCAGCTATTGCATATACTATAAAAGGACAAAAAGTAACAGACTATTTTGCTCCAAGTAATGTTCAAGCAGTGTATACTCCTGATAATGGTCAGGGTTCTTTACAATTAAACCTAACAGCAGATTCTGAAAACTTTGATGAGTTTGTTCTAATTGTAATAGCTTTTGTAAATGAAGGTATTATAGCTAAACAAATTGGATTATATTCTACAAGAACAACATCAATATATATTGATCAAATAAAAGTAAGTGCAGTTGATGTAGATGATTTTGATATTGTAAGACAAACACCAGTATTTGAAAAATCTGATCAAATAGTTCAGTTAAATAATTATTTACTTAGAATAGGTCCGACTTCTAAATTTGATTTTAATTATCAACCTCTTGCTAACTTAATTAGAGCTGAGTGGGTCTCTGTTGAATATCCTTCAGATTATTATTTTAAAGGAGGTAGTAAAACAAGTTATTTAAGAGATGAAGTTTATGCATTTTTTATCAGATGGGTATATGATACAGGAGATAAATCAGCTTCATATCATATTCCAGGAAGACCCCCTAAAGGTCCAGATTTAGTAGCATATTCAGATGATAATACTTTACCAGGAGATACTTTTTTATTTGAAACAATAAATACAGCTTCACAATTAAGTGCAGCTACACAACTATTACCTGATGGTGGAAAAGTAATTGCTTATGGTGATATGGGTTATTGGCAAGCAGAAACTGAAAAGTATCCTGATAACAGACCTGATATTTGGAATGCAAGTTATCATCCATGGACAAATAAATATCAGACACCAAGTATTGATTATGATTTATGTGGCCTACCTATAAGACATCATAAGTTTCCTGACAATAATTTATCAGATAGAACATATCATTTTAAAAGAGATCCTTTAACAGATGCTATGAAAATAAGATTGATGGGAGTAAGATTTAAAAATATCCAAACTCCTGTTGATAATGAAGGTAACATAATTACAAATATTGTAGGTTATGAAATTCTTGTAGGCTCAAGAGAAGGTAATAGAACTATAATTGCTAAAGGAATGATTAATAACTTTAGAGATTATGTTATTCAAGGAGTTGCTGCAAACACAAGAACTGGTTTGTATGCAAACTTTCCATTTAATTCTATTTATCCTTATGGGAATAGTCCAAGTGGAGGACGTAATTTTAAATATAATGATCCCTATATAAAGAAAGTAGATACAAACTTAGTTTATCAAAATCAAGATATTCCAAAAGAGATTATATCATTTCATTCACCAGAAACAAGTTTTAGAAATCCTTACTTAGCAATAAGTGAATTAAAAATATATGGTCATGTTTCAGGATTGGCTCAACAACAATTTATTGAACCAGCAGGACATCCTAAAAATAAATTACTTAGTGATGCATCTTTTTGGGCAATGTTGATGTATGCTCTTGGTTACAGTATATTAGCTAATGGTGGTAAAAAACAAATTAACTATCCTCAAGGTAGTTATACACAAATTAGACAACTTCCATTTGTGTCAGGAACCTCTTCACCTTTATCTCAAAATTTACAACCACTAACACCTTTAGCAACTACAGGAGCTAATAATACATTTAATGCAGCATTACTTGCTTATTATAATGGTTTAGGTTTTATTGGTAATGGTATATCAGGTATAGATACATTAGATAATATATTTAGAGCGCATAATGCTGCATATAAAACTGCAGGTGCAACATACAATGGTATAACTTATACAAATGAACTTTCTCAATCTCAGATGTTACCACCTTGGTTAGCATTTTTAGGTGGTCTACAAAATTTTGCTTTTTTCTTTGCACAAGGATTAAAAACAGCTAATGAATTTTTATATGCTATTGCTCCATTAAAGCAATATGCATTACAACAAATTGGTCATGGTTACTATGATAGATTTGATCCTAGAAAACCAGGTGAACTATATAGATTTAAAGTAGAAGATTCACTATATGTTATTAATGATACCAATCAAGAAATTCCAGATTATATTGATACTACTACAAGCACAATTAAAAAATATACAATACAAAATATTTTTAGACCCAAGTTGGTTGTATTAAGAACAGCTCAAGCAAATACTGGTGCTACAACAGGACCAAGCTTTTTAACTTCAGGTACTACATTAGCTCAACAAATTAGTAATGCTCAGGATCAATCTTCAATTACACTGTATCATGCAGACGTAGGAGGATTAGGTCCTAAAATTGATGAGGAAGATAAAAAGACAATTGGGTTTCAAACAAAAATAGCTAGTCACTATGGTGCTATAAAAGTAACTTTAAAAAATCAATACGGCCAGTTAGATTCTATAAAGCAACAAGTAATTACTCCTTGTGAACAAAAGAGAGATGCTTTTGGTACTTTGATAAAAGACTATAGTCCAGCACTTTTAGGTAATTTTATACAACCTAGTGTAGCAACACTAAATGATCCTATACCAACTCCTCAAACTTATTACTACAAACTAATTGCTCAAACAGATATCTTTTTTGGAGGTGATACATACATATGTAGATTTACAGAAAAGAATATAATGTTGATGTTTTATAACTGGTTGTATGGAGTAGCAGATGATTTTGAATATAACTATTTTGTAAATCAAATGCTTCCTCAAGCAAGATACTGGATGAATAGTACACACTATGATTTTTCTAATATATCTGTAGAAAACTTATCTGACTTTTTAGGAATAACAACAGCAGCTGCTCCGGGTACTGGGCTATTTCCTACAGATTTTTATAATCTAGAAAGTATAAATTATGATCATTCTACTGATGATGCTACACCTTATCCTGGATTTTGGATTCCTAGAAATTCATACTTTTATACTTCTGTGTCTGGAGTAAGAGACTTTTATGTAGAAACAGATATACTTCTTGACTTTAGAGAAGTAGGTACATTTGATTTTGAAAAATGTTATCATCCATATAGATACACTGATTTACAACAGTTATTTAAAATGGATCCTATAATTATTACAAGAGGTAATTTTTATATTTATGATTTATCTTTAAGTGCATCAAGATTACCAAGTAAATTTTTAACATTTGGTGCATTACAAAATAGATACTATGATCCTAAGGTAGCAAGTTTATGTTATACATATTTTCCTAATGTTATTACTTATTCTTTACCTTTTGTTCAAGGCTCTGTAGAAGATGCATGGTTTATTTTTCTACCTAATAACCGTAAAGATTTTATTAGTCAAATTAGTTCAGTTAAAAACTTTGCTAGAACCGGAGCTCTTATTACATTTAAAAATGATGGCCCTCAAGTATTTCAAGGAGTTGATCAATTACAACTTGATGGTTCAGGTGTTAAAGTAACTGTAGGAGATGGTGGGTTATTTGCAAGAGAAGCTCAAAATCTAGTTGTTACAGATAAACCATATCAGTATGGTTCATCTCAAAGTAGATTGGCTGTTATATCTACACCGGCTGGTATTTATTATATATCACAAAATCAAGGTAAAATATTTACTTATAATGAAGGTATAACAGAGATATCACAATCAGGAATGAAATGGTGGTTTGATGAATTTTTACCATCTAAGTTATTAGAAGATTTTCCAGAATATGATTATGCTGATAATCCTGTAGCCGGTATTGGATGTCAAGCTATTTATGATAATGAAAATTCAGTATTATATTTCTGTAAAAAAGATTATAAATTGATAGATGGTTTTAATACACCACAAAATCCAAATAGAATTCAATATATAAGTACACCTACTGAAAGTTATTTTCTAGATACTATGGATCCTTTACAAGGAAATAAAATTTATATTTTAGGAGATCCTGCAATATTTGAAGATGCTTCATGGACAGCAAGTTATGACCCTAAAAATAGATTTTGGATTTCATTTCATGACTGGCATCCAGATCTTACTTTACCTACTAAGAGTACAATTGTAAGTACAAGAGCTGATGAATTTTGGGCTCATAATATTGAATGTAATGACTATTGTAATTTTTATGGGACGCAGTATCCATTTGAAGTTGAGTTTCCAATAGTAACTGGTCAAACTGTTACTACTTTAAAAAGTGTAGAATATGTTTTAGAATGTTATAAAAGAAACCAAGAAAACTGTGTAGATCAATTTCATGTACTAGATTATAATTTTGATTATGCTGTAATTCATAATACAGAACAAATATCACCATATTTGAAATTAAATATTTATGCTAAGAATAATCCACCACTAAACTTACAATATCCAAAAGTTAACAATTCAATTTTTATTGATCCTACAATTACACCAAAAGCTGGATTTGATATTTTATTTTCTAAAGAAGAAAACAAATATAGATTTAATCAATTCTGGGATTCAGTAAAAGACCGTGGAGAATTTCCTTATCCTTCTCCTCAACAGTTACCAGACTATCCTCCTACAAATCCTGTAATACCTGGGACAACAATTTTATCTGGTTCTTATAGACAAGAAAATTTATGGATAACTGCACCTAATGGTTATATTAAAACTATCAACTATCAGAATATTGATATAAATAAAAATCAATTACAGAGAAAAAAGTTTAGACATTACTTAAATTTTATTAAGTTAGCTAAAGTAAATTCAAGAGATACTAATATGATCTTGAAAATATTTAATACTAAAAATCAATATTCTCCAAGGTAATGAAGAAAGTAAAAGTTGGAAAGTCCAAGATACATGGTAAAGGTTTATTTACTCAAGAACTAATTAAAAAGGGTGAACTAATATTACCCGTACACTCTGGCATTCCTATAGATAATGATAGAATAAGATTTGTACCAAATCAGTTTGGTAAGTTCTATAATCATGATGAAAAAAACTTTAATACTAGTAATGAAGTAATAGGAGATAAAAGATACCTAAGAGCTTTAAAAAATATCCCCGCTGGTTCAGAACTTACAGCTAATTATAGAGAGCATTCAGAGATGGAGCAGCCAGAAGATTTTGGTAAAGGTAAATATGCATCTTTTGACTTTGATAAAACTATTGCAACACCTGAAGGTTTAGCTAAAGCTAAGAAAATGTTTAGAGATGGCTATAATCTTTTTATTGTATCTGCCAGAGATAAAGTAACACCAGATATGATTGCCCGAGCTAGACAAGCAGGCATTCCAGTTGAAAATATTATAGCTACTGGTTCAGATGAAGCTAAGGTACGTAAAGTAAAACAACTTGGAGTAGAAAAGCATTTTGATGATAAGCCTGAAGTAATAGCTGCATTAGGATCTGTAGGAGAGCAGTTCCGTAAGGGTGGTAGTTTAAATTCTATGAAGTACACAAAAAGTATTTTTGGTAAGAATAAACTGTTTGTAAAAAATAAATTATTTAAACCTAAGAAAGTAAAGAATAGAATTTATGATCCTAATGCAAAATATTATGAAGATGGTGGCTTAGTTGATTATGATAGAGGTGGTTCAAATAAACCATGTGGGAAAGGTCAAGTATGGAATCCATATACTAAAAGATGTGAAAATGCATTAGTTGATTATACTCCATTGTATTTATTACAGGATGAAAAAAGAAGAATATTAGAAAATAATTCAGATGAAGAATTTAAAAAATATTTAGACAAGACTATTCCTAAAAGATCATACAATCCTACATATATACAAAATCTTAAAGAAGTTACAATAAAAGCATCTAAAAAAGCTAAAGCTGCAGCTAAAAAAGCTAACAAAAAAACTGATACATTTAGTTCTTATTATCAAAAGTTAGTTGAGCAATATGAGAAATTAAAAAATTCACCTTTACTTGCTGATCAAGAAACAGCAGCAGGATTGCTAAGAGAAATAAAAGAAATAGAACTATATGATCCTGGTTCAACTCAAGAAATTTTATATAGAGGTAATAGCTTTGAGGATAAAATAAATAGTGCTTTAGATAATCCTATGGACAAAGCAGCTATGTCTGCTTATGGTGCTGCAAAAGAAGATGATGATCCTATAGATAATTTTAGACATCCTCAAGGTGGTAGATATGCAGCTGAAGCAATTATGGATTATTTTCCAGACTGGGCACAATACACAGGTATACCGCAAGCTGCTGGTTTTTTAGGTGCTAATGCAATGGGTGTAGGTCATGAGTTAGAAACTATATTTAATGATGATAGACCATGGTTGGTTAAATTTACAGAGTCTGGTGAAGATATACTAAATAATGCTGTTGGTGCTGGTGTAGGTATATTACCTATGAGCTCAAGAGATAAGACAAATGCTTTATTAGAACTCTCTAATCAAAACATGTTACCTGATGGTATTGTAAATAAAAATCCTGCTAATAATGTATATTTAAAAAAAGGACCAAATGATCCAGGTCAATTTATGAGTCCATATAAGCAAGAACTTGGTGGGTCATTACATAAATTTATAGCAGGTGGTTCTCCATGTGATGATGGTTATACTTATGATCCAAAACTTGGTTGTATTCCTCTGTCTGAAGAGAATATGACAGAAGATCAAAGATGGATGGTTGAATGGTATAAGAATAGAAAAATAGATTTTCCAGAAGATCAACCTAGTTTTAAAAAGGTTGTAGAAAAAGCATTACCAGCATACAATCCTGAATCACCTATGCTTAAACAAATGCAATCATTCCCAGTATATGAAACAATGCCAGAGGAATATACGCAAGAAAATATAGGAGGTTTCCGAGCAGTTGGAATGTATGACACAAGTGGAAAAGTTCCAAAAATATATTTTAGTCCAGAACTTACACCTGAACAAAAGTCTGATACAGAAAGACATGAGTTAACTAATTATCTTATGGAACCTGTGAGAGACAAGTTGTATCCTATGTATGACAAAATTGTAAAAGAAAATATAATTCCTTTTGATAAAACTTGGCCAAAAGAAAAACAACAATTTTATGATTACATAATAAATCCAGAAGAACAGAATATTCAATCATATCTTAATGTGGCTAGAAAGAAATTTAATCTTAAACCTGATGAGGTAATTACTCCAGAGAGATTGAATCAGATGAGAGAGGAGGCTGAGAAAAAAGGAATGCTTGATAAAGATAATAAAAACTTTAATCAAGATATTTACTTATTATTTAGAACAGCAAAAGATGATGAAAGCTTAATGAGGTTATTTAATCTTATTGCTAAGAAGGATTCTAATAAAGATGATATTCAGTATGGAAAGTATGGTGGATCATTAGATAAATTTATAGAAGGTGGTTCTCCATGTGGTAGAGGATATTATAGAAATTCTAAAGGAGAATGTGTTCCCTTAGATTGGAATCTTGTGGATGTTGATTGGGATTACCATATCGGTCCACAAGCAGAAGGATGGGAGTATGATAGAAATTCAAAAGAATGGATTAAAAATAAAAGTGGTATTAATATTCAAGCTAAAAAAGGAAAGAAACTTTCTGATTGGATTCTCAGAGGTGGTAAAACCAGGTTAGAACAAATGAAAGACTTTGGTAAAAAATATTCTTCAGAGTTTGGTATAGGTGCTAATGAACCGTTAATTTCTACAAATACAACTAAAGAAGGAATTAAAAGATTTAAAAGTTATATAAATAATATAGTTTCTGAACAAAACAAGTATTATAAAAATGAAGAGAAAGAAAGAAAAGAATATGAAAAGGCAAGAAAAAAAGCACAGAGTAGTAAAGATTTAAGTGCAGGAACTAAATTCCGAATGGAGTATGAAGAAAAAGGCTGGGATAGATTTGATCCCAATGTAATGAATGAAGCTTACAAAGGTCAATTTCAAGAAGCTGTTGATGAAGCTAACAAAAGAAAAGAAGCCAATATGGGAGTTACTAATACAGCATTAGAACTACTTGGTGGCGGAGCATATAGAATAGTTGCCGATCCTGTTGGTACTGCTGAAGGTGTAGCTAAAACTGTTGCTGATGTTGCAACATTACCTCAAGGTTTAGTTGAAGGTGCAGTAAATTATTCTAATACCGGAAATTTTGATATGGGTACAAATGTACTTACAGGTGAAAACTATGGTAGTGGTATTAATCAAACCTTTGATGTTCTTGGAGCTATACCTGGTATAAATGCTATTAGTAAATTATCAAAATTTACTAAAGCAGGAGATCTTGTAACTGATTTAGGTAAAGGTGTTAAATCAACTTTTCAAAATACAGGTAAAATAAATTCTTCAGGAGCTTCTGACATTACACTACAAAAACATATAGATGATATTGTAGCTAACTCAAGTTTTAAAACAGAGCAAGAAGCAGCAGACTTTTTAAAAGAAGTTGCAAAAAGTTCTAATAAAACAGTTAATGAGGTACTTAATACTTATAGTAATAAAGGATTTGGTTTTTCAAATTCTAATCTTATAGCTGCTGCAGAAGTAATAAAAAATGATTTAAAACTTCCTGTGCCTAAATACTTATATCACGGTACATCTGATGCTAGATTAAAAAATATTTTATCATCTGAATTGGATAATAGTTTAGGTGATGCCGTAAATACAGGTGGTATGATGCCTGATAAATTAGGAAAAGGTTTTACAACTGCTGCAGGAGATAGTGGATATGCTTTAAATTTTGCAGGTTACTCAGCAGAAGCAACTGGTGGTAAACCTGTATTATTAAGATTTGCTAATAAAGGTAAAAAGGATCTAGGTTTTATGGGTCAGTATCCGGCTGTTAAAGGTAAAGATATAGAGTATAGTTTAGATGGAGGTAAAACATGGTCTAAGCAATTACCTGGCTCTCCTAATTCACCTGTATCAAACATGGTAAATAAATTTTTTAATAGACCTCCTGGACCTATGATGTTACTAGGACCAAGTGGTAGTGGTAGTAATATGGTTAAGAAAAATTTAAATTACTATAAGCAACTGTTAGATAGTTATGATTCTAAAAAAATGTCATTTGCTAATAGAAAGTTTTATAATGATCTTATTGAAACAGGTAGGAAACAAGGGGATATGCTTACTGAAGCTCAGTTAAGAGAATTAGACAGACTTAAGAATAGTAATTTTGATTTTGGTAAAAGAGGTTATAATAAAGAATCATTACTACAAGTAGAACCAAAAGCTCCTATTGAAGGTGGTACACCTCCTCCAGTAAAAAGTGGCTACTCTATAAATCTTAAAGGAGCATTTCAAAGATATCCAAAAGGACCTTTAACAGAAGAAGAAATATTAGCTTATAAAAATTCACCTGAATATCAAAAGTTTTCTCAAGAACATGCGGATTTAATAAATAAATATGGAAGTGATTGGACTTTACCTAACTACATGGATGAACATTTAAATGAAGCTATTACTACAGGTAATAGAAGTAGAGTAAACCCAATACTTTATGGAGGAAGAAACTGGAATGCTACTGATTACACAATAGCTGGTTTAGTAGGATCAGCTTATCCTGGAGCCGCTGCTGTTTTTGGAACAGCTTTTTCACCACCCCCGATTAAAAATAAAATTTTAAAAAATGTTGGAGTTACAGGTGTACCTGGAGGTTTAAGTTCTAAAGATACACTTATTGATATAACTAATACCCCTATGGATTTTGCTAAAGTTAATGAAACAAAAGATGGTAAAATTATAATCGGTGGTGAGTTTATAGAGGATGCTAATAATACAGTTAGAAAGGCTAAAGATTGGTTAACTGCTACAGATACATATTCAGATAAAAAGTATCCATCTAATAAAATTGAATCTTTCTATGGAATAGAAGATGGTAAATTTAAAGTAGGTAAAGCAAATGAATTTGATCCAGATACTGAAATAGTACCAAGAAGATTTGGAGCTAAGAATATAGATAAAGCAATAATGAATGGTAATGAAATGAGACTCTTGGATAAAAACGGAGATCCTATTTATCAGAATACACCTAACACAGGTAAGTTTATATTGTATTCACCATCAACTAAGAAAGCTGAATTTGCTTATATAACATCTGGTAAAAAAGGTGTAGATTTAGTAAATGACTTTTTGAAGAAAAATAAAGATGCTCAATATATTCATTTAGATAATGGTAGATATGAGTACTATGGATTAAATCCAGGTGGTCTTACTAAACAAGATTTTGAAAGTTATTATCATCAAGATTTAGGAAGAGAAGGTACACCAGGTTATAATTTAATAATTAAAGAAGAAGGTGGTGAGACTGATTACCAATTAGGTGATGAAGTAGATGAAGATACTAAAGGATATTTAGAAAGTTTAGGTTTAGGTTATACATTTGAAGAAATTTAAATATGAAAAAGTTTAGAATAGTAGGCTTACCTCAGGCTCCTACATATAGAACAGGTGGTGTATTAAATAAGTTTGCTCCAGGTGGTGCTCCATGTCCTAGAGGACAGATAAGAGATGCTTCTGGAAAATGCGTACAATATAATTGGGGCACAGGTAATGTGCAAGCTGCAGATTCTTATACAGGAATGTATGGTGGTTATGATAGTAGTGGTACTAAAAATCTTCCTCAAGTTCAAGCATCAGCTAAGAAAGGTAAAAAGTTTTCTGACTATATTTTAAGAGGCGGTAAGACTAGAGCTGATGTAGCAAGAAATTTAGGAAAGAATGCTGGTGCTTATTTTGGTATGCCGGGTGAAGCCCTTGAACCTGTTAACTTTACTAAAGCAGGTCTTGATAAGTTTACAAAAGATGTCAAGAATGCTGAAAAAGGTTATGAAGCTGAAGAAAGAAATAGAAAAGAATATGAAAAAGCTTTAAAGAAAAAAGAGTCTGGAAAGATGTCTACTGATAAGTTTGCTCAACAGTATAATGAAAAAGGTTGGGCTAACTATGATCCTGCTACAATGAAAGAAGGATATGAAGGTCAATTCCAAGATGCAGTAGATGAAGCCAATGCTAGAAAAGAAGCTAACATGGGTGTTACTAATACTGCGTTAGAATTTTTAGGTGGAGGTGCTGGTTATAGAGTATTAACAGATCCTCTTGGTACAGCTAAAGGTGTTGCACAAACTGTTGGTGATGTAGCTACTTTACCTGTAGGTTTAGGAGAAGGTATTTATAACTATGCAACTAAAGGTGATTTTGATATGGGTATCAATCCACTTACTGGTGCAAATTATGGTGAAGGTGCAAGTGAAACATTTGATGCTCTTGGTGTAATACCAGGAATTGGTGCAGCTGGTAAACTAGCAAAGTTTACTAAAAATACAGACTTAGCTATTGATGCTGGTAAATTTCTTACTACAAAAACACCTTTAAAACATACTTATAAGGTACTAGGAAATAATAGTAAGTTTCATAATCCAGGAGAAGTTCCTCATTGGAAAAAAGGATATCAAGAAGTATGGGATCCAGAAGTTGCTGACTTAGATCAGTTAACTGAGTTTCAGAAAATATATTCAAATAAAACAAAAATACCAAGGCAATTTAGAAAAGAAAAAGAACTTATAGTCAAAAACAGAAATAAAGAGACAATAGAGATTAATAAAAAAATAAAAGAAGCTGAAGCTAAAGGAGATTATGAACTTGGACAACAATTACAAAAAGAGCACTCCTTAAAAGCAGATAAGTTTATAATGGATTTGAATACAGTTGATGCAAAAATAGATGCTTATAGAATTAAAAAGTATTCACCTTTTGAAGAAGAATTAGGTTCAGGAAGTTTTGGCAAAGTATTTAGCATACCAGGATCTAATAAAGTTGTAAAAATAGGTAGAATTCCGGGAGATGAAAACTTAGATGAATTAATTGAAAAAGGTAAATCTCTTAGAGATAGAAGTAATATTGCAATTCCAATCAGATATCAAAAGTTATCAACGGGTAATGTCAGTTGGGAGAACCCTGAACAATATGCTACTGTAATGAATAAAGTTGATGATACAGGTACAAGGTATAACATACTTAAAGAAGAAGCAGGTAATACATTAGACATTAGTAATAAAGGACAATATACTACGCAGGGTGTTGGAAGAGGTAGTTATGAACAACTAGTTCAAGATATTAAAGATTTACAAGATAGTGGTTTATATGTAGATTTTCAAAATACAGATAATATTCTATTTAATCCACGAACAGGTAAATTTAATATATATGATTTAAATACTTCAGGACACTATATGTCTAATAGACTACCACACGAAATAAGATCAAATTATAATATAGTAAGTAATCAAGGTATTAGGATGCTGGATAAAAACCAAAAGGTATCTATTCCTCAATTATTAAGAGATCATGATCGTAATGTACCATTAGATATACATAGAAGAGGTGGTGTAATAAATGATTATATAGAATTAGACATACCAGAAAGTGAAATTTATAAATATATAAATGGTGGATATATTGTAGAACAACTTGATAATTTTTATCCATCTAATTTAAATAGATTTAATAATGGGGGATCTCCTAAGAGTCAATGGATTGCACCAGCACAAAGATATAGTGGTAGTAGTAATGTTGATCCAACAACTGGATTAATTTACAAAGATTTTGGTGACGTTGATGTTAAGGCTGGTAAAAAAGGTTTTAAAAGAAAAGTACAAGATTTCTTTAGAAAAGACATTGGTAAACTTACTAAAGAAGCTGAAGAGTTGGGTAAGGGTGTTGGTTATATTGCAGGTGTTCAAGGAGACATAGAACCCGCTGTTTATAATAGAGAAGGTATTAAAAAGTTTAAATCAGAAGTTAAAAGACTTAAAGGTGATTTTAATACAGAGCTTAAAGATGCTGAGAAAAAAAGAAAACAAGAAGCAGCTGATAGAGCTGAGTATGAAAAAGCTAGAGAAAAAGCACAAAACAGTAAAGATCCAAGTGCCAGTACTAAATTTAGAATGGAATATGAGAAAAAAGGTTGGGATAAATTTGATTCTAATCTAATGAAGGAAGGTTACAAAGGACAATTTCAAGATGCAGTAGATGAGGCTAACGCTAGAAAAACTGAAAACTTTAATTTAGTAAGAGATGCTGCTGCTGAACTTTCTGGTATAGCATCAGCACATAGAGTATATGAAGATCCGTTAGGCACATTAAAAGGTGTTGGTCAAAGTATGGGAGATATAACTACACTACCTCTTGGTTTAGGACAAGGTGTATATAACTATGCTAATACTGGAAAATTTGACATGGGTGTTAATCCTCTTACGGGTTCTAACTATGGGGAGGGTTTTGATGAAACAATGGATGCAATTGGTGTTGCTGGTTTAATAGCACCTGGTTTAAGCGGACTAAGAACTGCAGGAACTTTTGCTAAAGCTGGTGATTTAGTTAGTGATGTAGGTAAAGGATTTAAAACATTGACCAAAGGTAAGCCGCAAGGTAGTATACTTAGTAAGTATAGAAATATTGAAGAGTTAAGACATGCTAAAGGTTATAAAAATTTTAAGGCTGCTAATGAAGCTTATCCAGAATTATTTCCAACTGAAGAATCTTTTATGCAAGCTAAAAATGAAGCAAATGCATTATTGAAAGAATATAAACCAAAGTTTGAAAAACAATTTGGTAAAGGAAAGGATGATGAAATATTAGTATTTGGTGCACATGATGATGTAGGAAAATTAAAGTCTAATGAAGGATTTTTAGTTGATGATGAATTTGCTAAATCAACTGGTTTAGAAAATGATTTAACTAATCAACAAAAGTTTTTAGGTGATACTTATCAGTTAGAATACTCTGGTTACTTTAATAAGAATCCTGGTTATGGTGGTAATAAACAGTTTGCAGAATATTTATCTAATCAAATTGAACCAGTCATAGGGGCTAATAAACTTAAAGCACCGGCTCAAGTTAGAAGAACATCTAGTTTTAATAGACCTGTTAAAACAATGAGAGGTGATCAGGAACTTATGTTAAATTATGATGATTTACTTGAAGGAGATGTAATATATCCAGAACATAATTGGAGTACAACTACTGATATGACAGGCAATGTTTGGGGAAGTGGTGATCCTACATCTAAAGTAGCTATTATAAATGTTCCTGAAGGACAAAGTGCTTTTAGGCCTAATATGTATACAGGATCACAATATGTTGATGAACAAGAATTATTATTACCATCTAAGTTAGGTTACAAAGTATCTGGAGTTAATACAAAAGGTTTTGGAAGTGAGTCACCAAGATTTATTTTTGATGTTCATAATCCTTATAAACAAGGTGGAGCTACAAATGATTATATAGAATTAGATATTCCAGAAGATAAAATTCAACACTATTTAAATAACGGATATAATGTTGAAGAAGTATCTGTTCCTATGATGGCTAATGGTGGTACACCATCTGATATATGGTATCAATATACAGGAACCCCTTGGTCTGAAGCAAAAGCTAAAGGTCTTACTGATGGAACTATGGAACAAAACTTAGCTCTTGTTAAAAGACTTCAGGCTGGTGAATTTGGAGAACCTAAAATAGTAGATACAAAATCTACTCCTACAGTTACTCCATATGATCAAATGGTATTTGCTTTAGTAAAACAAGGTAATAGCTTAGATGACTTAGTAAAACAAAAAGTAGGTACTAGAGAAGGATTAATATTTAAGTATCCAGAATTATTTGCTAATAAAAAGAATGTAAGTGCTCCTAAAAAACCAGGTCCTAAACCTAAGAAAGGAACTACAATAATGGAACAATTTGATGCATTATCTAAGTTTGCATCTCCTTATATTGATAAAGTAGGAGATGCTGTGTCTACTGCTTATGACTCTTGGATTAATAGGATGTCAAAAATTTCAGAACAAGAAGCAAAAACTAAAGTTAATAATCTAAATAACTTAGGTGTAGTAGACTTTTTAAAAGAAGCAGATGTTAGTTATTCTCCATATAGTGCGAAACAAACACCTTCGGCACCTACAATTGATATGAATAAGTTATTTCCAAATAAAATGGATCAACTTAAAAAGTTTGCAAAACCTGAAGTACAACAAAAACAAGTTATAGAGCCATATGATATGGAAGCTCTAAGAGCTCAATTAACACAATCAAATATGGCAGGTGCTCCACCATCATTAACAAGACAACCTTCTCAACAACCATTAGGTAATAATAGTGCTGCTCAATTTGCAGAATATGGTCAAAGAGGTCAAGGTATTGAAAATACATCTCTTGATTTAAAACCAGATCCTGAACTATCTCTTTGGGATGCAATGAGTAAATTAACTAAAGATATATCTTCAAAAGAAACTGTTGAAGAAAAACCTCCTGTTTTTGACAATAGTATTAGTTCACAATTAGTTGATCAAGAATGGCTAGGTAGACAACAAAAAGATTATGAACGCTATAGTAAATTTATGAGTAGGGGTAGAGACATTGCTAATAGAACGGATGTTCAAAGAAATGTTGACTCAGAAAAATTCTTTGCTGATATGGCTAAACCTAACTCTGTTATTATTGATATAGGATCTGCATTAGGAAATTCTGATCCAAAACTTGCTGGTGTATCTGTATGGGAGTTAACACAAAACCCAAAAATAAAACAAAAGAAAATTAAAGTGATTGCTACTGATATTCCAGATCAAGTAAAATCATTTAAAGAACATGCTAAGAATAAAAAAGCTTATAACATAGATTATGCTGAAGTACCTATGACATTTAACACTCCTATAGATAATATTTTAAAATCTAAAAATCTAACAAATACAAAGGATGTATATTTAAGGGCAGCTAATAGTATTGACTTGTTAATGACTGTAGCACAAACAAAAGAACATTTTTATAACATTGCAAAAAAATTAAAGAATAAGAATGTAACTTATGTATATAACAATATGATATGGTACAAACCTGCAGGTGAGACTAGTTGGTCAAAAATAGGTAATATAAACAATGCAGCTTATGATCATAATGCCGCATCATGGAAACTGGATAAAAATAGAAAACCATATGCTTTAACAGGAGATGATGTTAGAAACCCATTTAATAACTAAATCTAAACTTATAAAGTTTAATGATTAATTTAAAAATTAGTATATTTAATATATAATAGCCACTCATGAAAGTTAGAATATATAAGTCTGGAGGTACAACAGGTAAATTTATTAGTAGATTAGATAAATTTACATCACTACCTACAGCAGCTCCAGGTATGCAAGTTGATTCAGAAAGAGAATTAAAATCACAAATTGCAGATCTTATTGATAAAAACAATCTTTCTGATAGAATAGTTATACAGCAATTACAAAATGCAGGTTATACATATGACTATTCTAAAAAACTTGTTGATTCAGTAATGGATGAAATAGAAGATGATTACTATTCTTCAAAAAGAAGAAGAAGTAAGAAGAAACAATCTATGATGGATTCTGAACTTATTGAAACTGAAGATGAAAGAAGAGAAAGAAAAAGAGAAGAAGAAGATAGGTTAACTGAAGAACGTAATAAAAAAAGTAAAGCTTTATCAGAAGATGCTGTTAGAGATATTGATGAAAGTTATGAAACTGAAGAAGATGAGAATGATGAGTCTGATCAAGATCTTCAAGAAGACTTTGATGAAGATGATGAAATACTCATGGATGATCCTAATCAAGTTTCTGAAGATGCTTTAAAATTAGCAACAGCACAATATGGTATGGAAATGCAAGATGATAGATATAACATACAATGGCCTGGTATGCAGATGGATTTAAATACAATGCGTAAAGGTGGTATTCCAAATAAAAAGAAGTTTATTAACTCAACAGTTAAACAACTTAGAAAAGCAGAAATGGGTATGCAAAAAGACCCATCTATAAAGAAACAACCAAATCCATATGGAACATTAGATAATCCTTTAGGAATAAATCTTACTCCTAATAAATCTTTAGTGTCTGCAATAAAGGGTACAGCTCAAAATTTTGCAGATGAACAAAGATATAAACAAGAAGCAGAAAGCATGTATAATCAACAATTTGAGAATGGTGGCGCAAATGATTGGGCTACTAACTTACATAACTATGGAGAAGCTCTTTCACATGAAATGCCAGACATGAGTACTACAGGGCTTAATACTGATTTTAATGGTCAACAAATGTCTTTTGGAGGAACTAGTAGAAGAATAAGAAGAGCTAATAGAGGTATGTTTGGTGTACCTATAGCTCCTCCATTTGTAGATACTGATTATGAATTTGGACCATTTGGTGGTGTAAGAAAAGCAAAAGCTACTTATGACATGTCTAAAATGTCTGAGATGCTAAAAGCAAATCCTAACTTACTAAAAGATTATATGTCACAGGTAAGTGATAGTATGCCAAAAGGTAGAGGGTTATGGAATTGGTGGACATCAGATGCTCCAGGTTTTAATTTTAATCAATCTTATTCAACAACTAGAACTGTTAGATCAGCTCCTATAACTAAATTAAAATGGTTTACTGAGAGTGTTAATAATGCAGCAGATCCAACTAAAAATAATGAAGTTAAAATTAATAATAATCCTGTATCAGCTGATCAAACAAAAAAATATCAAGACTATATTGATTGGTGGACATCTTTAGGACCAGCTGCTTCTGGTAGAGGTAAAGCAGCTCCTATCAGTATTAATCAGTTTATTGCAAAAGATGCTGATGGATTAAGTGAATATGACCACTGGGTAAAAAGATCACCTGGTACAACAATGTCAACAAGAGCATCTCAACCAAATCTTACAGATGAACAATTATTAAACTATAATAATTTTTCATCAGAAAGTGAAGATAGAGCTATCTCAAATGAAGTTATACCTACACCATATTCGCCAATTACAAATAAACCTATAAGTCCATTTAATACTCCAGTTCCTAGAAATGAAGATATGGACTTTTTAAATTCTGATAGGTTCTCATCTGAAAATCTAGATGAAAGTTTAATGTATCCTCAAGATAATTCATACATGATGAATACTGAAGGGAATAATTCACCAGCTTCATCAAGTTCAACAACAGTTAATAGTTCACCTTATTCATTAACATCAAAGCAAACAGGATCACAAACAGAAGAGTTTTGTTATCCTGGACAAAGTTGTTATACTTTATCTGATGATCAAAGTTGGGATAGAAATATATTTAATGACTTACCTGAAGCACTTACTGCTTATGGAGCAGCTAATAAGTCTGATTGGTTTACTGATGCTGAAAAATTTAATGAAACAAAACTTGACTTATCAAAAGTAACAAAGAAAGAAGCTATAGAGGCAATTAAATCAAGAATTCCAAAACAAGATTTACCAAGAATGAAAAATTTAGATGAATACATAGATAAATGGCTTAAGTTTCAAAAAGAAAATCAAAAAGCATACGGTACTACTAATACTGTTGATCTATATGATTATGACTTTAGTGGAGATAGTCCTAAGTATGCTGATTGGTTAAATGTATCTGGCAAAGCAGGTGCTCAAAATCCATATGATATTTTTGGTGCAACACCAGCTTTAGATTTTGAAGATTATCAAAAAGCTTTTGGTGGTTCAATAAATAATTTACAACCAGATCAGTATGGTAACTTACAAAAGTTTATTTATGGTGGTGATGAGTATGCTTATGGTGGATCTCTTAGACAATTTAATCCTGGTGGTGAGCAAATTGATCCTAACTATAGAGATGCACGCGGTATGAATTATCAAGACTATATTGATAGACATAGTGAGTTGGCTGGTAAACAAGTTAAGAATAGTCCAAATTCAACTTATACTGGAGCTTATAGTACAGCAGCACCTCAAAGTTGGGCAGAATGGAAAGCAGAACAAGAAGCTGAAAAAAATCCAAATGCATCTACTACTAATACTAGTACTACTAACACTACTACTACAAATAATACTACTAACTCAAATACTTCAACTAATCCTTATAATCAAGATTACTTTAGTAAGTTATTTCAATCAGACCCTAATGCTAAAAAAGGTTTTGAAGAATATTTAAGAAGTCAAGGTTTGCCTACTGGACAGGATTTAAAGAACAAAGGTACTTTTAATTATACCAACAGTGACGGAAATCCTGTAATTGGTTTTGGTCCAGCTAAACAAAACTTTGGTTCTATGATTGGTAACATGTTTGGTTTTAGTAGAGACTTTGATTATTATACAAGTCCGGATGGTCAAATTGATCAGGCTATGATTGCTCAAATGATGAAAGATCCTACCAAGACTCTTGTTAAAACTAAATACAAAGAAGGTAAGTGGTTTAATCCATTTGATAAAGATAAAAGAATTACTAAGTGGGAAGTAATGAATGCTGCTGGAAATGCTGCAAATAATGATCCTAATGCTAAGACTAATACTACTTCTAATACTGATAACAAAACAGATAATACAATTCCAGGATGGAAAGGTTATCCATATGCTTTACCAGGTGATGAAAATAAAAATCAACCTACAACTAATATAAATAATCAAGATATATCAACAACTGAGGGATCTCAAGAAGATGTACAAGATGATCAAGCTAGAGATGCTACTGGAAAGATTGGAAGAAATGAAATGTTAGCCACTAATGTTAATGATCAAGGAGAAATAGTTGGTATTGGTAACAAAGGTGAGGTTATTAACACTCCTCAATTTTATAATGAAAGAAATAGTCAAAGATATACAGGTACTGATATTGATGGTGAAAAAATGTATGAGACTTATACTGATAAAGATAGGTTGAATGATGCTTTTGATGTATCTGGTTTTTCTAAGAAAGACTTTAAAAAACAAGGTCCTGCTTTGTTTGGAGATACTAAAGGAGGTACTAGAAGTGAACTTGCTAATGAATATGAAAGCAAAGGTTTCTTTGGTAAAAGAAAGATGAGAAGAGACTTTATGAAAAATGATCTCTGGGATATGCCTTTAGATAGTGGTGCTATAAATGAAAGAAGAGGTAATCCAAGAATTTCTGACAATAATTTTAAAGGGCCTTTTCCAAAACCTGGTGTAGAAAATCCAACTTCAGATCCAAAATACATACCTACAGCAGAAGATTTTAATTTTTCTAGTCCACCAGCAGGATCTACAGGAGGTAATCAGCCTTCTTCAGTTGTACCTCAAGGTAATGAAGATTACTTAGATCAATTACCAATGGCATATGGGGGATATGTTCCTACATATATGGCTTATGGTGGTTACATGCCTGATTATGGATATGGTGGATACTATGATAATGGTGGTAGTACTGTAGTTGGGCCTAATCCAGATTTTGTTGGACCTCAAGCAAATAACTTTGCAGCTGATGCTGATAATAATGGTATTCCTGATTATCTAGAAGTTAAAGATGGTAAGAGTGATATGGCAATCAATAATGTAGGTA
>Ga0209990_10000233_pt1 | contig 57561 bp, 34 predicted proteins | sample NOAtaG_6_FD_187304 | JGI IMG/M metagenome (GOLD analysis project Ga0209990, IMG submission 187304) | Freshwater lake microbial communities from Lake Erie, under a cyanobacterial bloom - NOAA_Erie_Diel5S_2200h metaG (SPAdes) (version 2) | ecosystem: Environmental > Aquatic > Freshwater > Lake ... | reverse complement strand
ACGAACAGCAGCGTCCTGCCGCGAAACCCTGTAATCAATCGCTGGAATGGGTGCGGACTGCAACGCAAAATTATCCACGTCGAGCGCCGGACGCAGGCCAGGCAGATGCCCGTAACTGTCTATGAAACTGTAATCGATGACACCATCCCAGTTGGGCAGACACTCCCCATGAAACTCCGCAGTCAAACCCGCACCCACAATCTGACCCCGATAACTGCGGTTCCGAGTATCCAGCACAATTTGAACCTGGTGCCATTCGCCCGCACTCAGCTCCCCCACACGAACATATCCCGTCGCAGACTTTGTGAACATTGCACGATCCGTGAAATGCAGCTCCACAGCCGGCAGCGGGCCCGGTCCGTGCCCTATGTAATGGCGCCACGATCCGCAGCCTTCCGCTGCCTGATAAGGGCGAATATCAAATGCCAGATGCACCAGACCAGCAGGATCCGCAGGCAAATCCGTGATCGTCACACCAAACCCGTCATACTGCGATCGCTGGGGCAGAAACAATCCCTGACGACCCATTCCGTAAACATTCTCCAGCGGACTCTGTGACTCTGGCCGCAGCTTCACAATACTGCCCGGCCCGGCATTCCACGGAGCTGTCAATCCAGCATCCCCTGCCTGCTGCTCAAGATCTCCGTCCAACCCCGTCAGCTGACGCAACTGAGCCGCCAGGGCTTCAGCCGACTCGCCCGCAGACACCGACCACTCTCGCGATACTGCTCCCACTGGCACAGACTGCAGAACGATGTTGTCAAAATCCAGCCCCGGACGGACCTGCGATCGATCGCTGTCCGCGCACAGAATCAGCAGATCAGGTGAAAACTCCTGCCCCGCCCACCAATCCTCACTCTGCAACATCCCCTGCTCTGTCCCCAGACGACAGACAACATGGTGAGCCCGCAGATCCAGCTCCAGTTGCAAACTCAGCCATTCGCCCGCCCGATACTCACCTGCCTTCACAGACTTTTCGCCCGACTGCAACAACACCCCGCCCTGACTCAGAAGCACATCAATACCCCGCCCCGACACGGACGATGCAAGGCGAATTCGATGTCCTCCCTGTTCCGGTGAAGCTCCCTCCCTTACCCGAAAATCCACGCTGAACCAGAGCTTTGATGCCGGCTCAGCGCTGGCCGTCTTCAGTCCCTGCCAGACCCGCCACGGCTCGGCTCCCGACGGCACCGTCAGCCCGTGACGACCGCCCGGATACACGTGCTGAAACGGACTCTGAGCCTCACCTGTGACCGACACCACTCCCGTGTACAGCCACGGAGACACCGGAACTCCATAACTGCCACCGGCAGCCGGAGCCTGCAGTTCAAAATCGCCGTCCAGATCCATCAGGCTGCGCAGCACCGCCACAGGAACGGGACGCTTGAGGGCCGCCAGCTCCCGCGACAAATCAGCCGTCCGCCTCACATAGAACCGCCACTCAGTTTCCGCCTGCAGTGGCGGCACAAGAGGCGCCAGTGAACGCACTCGCTGCTTCTGCTCAGAACCCGGAAATGGGTAACGACTGCTGTCAAAGATGCCGTACAGCGAATAGTACTCAGCAGTGGAAATCGGATCGAATTTGTGGTCGTGACAGCGAGCACAACCAATACTCAGACCCAGAAATGTCTGGCCCACGCTGTCAATCGTGTCGTGAATTGTCAGATGGTGATAGTTTTCCGAGTCAAAACCAAACCGCCGGGACAATGCCAGATAGCCCGTTGCTGTCACTCGCTCCGCAAATCGCTCATCAGGACTCCGCAAGGCCAGAATGTCACCGGCCAGCTGCTCGCGAACAAACTGGTCAAATGGCACGTCCCGATTGAATGCCTCAATCACATAATTCCTGTAGCGCCACGCTTCAGGCACAGGATAGTCGGCCGTTTCACCCGCCGTATCGGCGTACCTCACCACGTCCAGCCAGTGTCGTCCCCATCTTTCACCATAAGCCGGAGTCGCCAGCAGACGATCAACCACTTTCTCAAACGCGGCCGGATCTGCATCCCGCTCGAAGGCATCCAGCTCGTCAGGTGTCGGCGGCAGCCCCGTCAGATCAAACGTCACGCGACGCAACAGAGTACGTCGGTCCGCATCACCACTCGGTTCAAGTCCCGCATTTCGCAGCCCACGCAGTACATACGCATCGATTTCCGTCCGACACCAACCAGAATCTGCCGTCGGTACAACAGAACTGCCGATCGGCTGAAACGCCCAGTGCTTCGCCGCTTCAAAATCGGCTACCCTCTCCGGCCAAACTGCTCCCGCCAGAATCCAGTTCCGAAAATCCTCCACCTGCTCTGCCGACAAGGACTGATCGACAGCAGGAGGCATTGCAGAAACGTCCGGCTGCCTGGCAATGGCCCGAAACAACAGACTGCCCGCAGAATCTCCACGGATGATCGCCGGACCGGAATCCCCGCCCGCCAGTAATGCATCCACCGAATCCACACGCAAACCACCAGATACCCGCTCACCACCATGACAGCGGAAACAGGTACCCGCCAGCACAGGCCGAATCCGATTCTCAAAGAACTCCTCGCTGCTGATATCCTGAGCAGCAGTCCGACACTGCAGAACCTGCAGAAATATCAGGATAAACAGAGCTGTTCGCATGAGAATCTGCCAGCAGGCCGACGGAAAAATGCCATCGAATGACTTCCACTGCGGTAATCATAACACATTTCTTCGGCAAAACTTACCGTCACCCCATCCCGCCCGTCTCAGCAACGTCCTCCGACCCACTTCACCCTAAACGCACTACCCGCCACCAGACGCTGCCACACTTCCAACGACATCGCAGATTCACTGATGCCGCAGCAGCCCACCGGTCACTGCTGATCCAGCCGGCACTCAATGACGCCCGCGATGCTGCGATGACGGCTGCACCTGCACCACCGGCTGCGCTCGCTCGCCACTGCAAATCACCACCAGCAGATTGCTGATCAACTGCTCCCGCTGCTCATCACTCATGTGCAACTCGGCAGTACTGAGCCGCTGCACCGCATCCTTCACAATCTCCACCGCACCCTCGACGATGGTTTTGCGAGCATCAATCAGTGCCATCGCCTGCTGACGCATCAGCATCGCCTGAGCAATCTCCGGTGCATATGTCAGGTCATTCATCCGCACATTCAGCACCCGCACACCCGCCGCCTGCACCGCCTCCTGCATCTCCTGAACAAATGCCCGATTGACCGTGTCATTCTCCAGTTTCAAACACGGCTCACTGTGGTCCGGGGATTCATACGGAAATTGAGCACTCACCCGCTTGATCACTGCACTGGCCTGGTCCTCAATAAACGTTCGATAACTCTCGACCTCCAATGCTGCCTTGTACGAATCATCAACACGGTAAACCACAATCGCACTGATCTGAATTGGATTCCCGTTTCTCTCCAGCACCGTTGTCACCGGAATGTCATGAGTCATATCCCGAGTCGGAATGCGATGCAAAGCACGACCCACAGGATGAATCCAGCTGATGCCCTGACGTCGAAGTGTTGTCACATACTTGCCAAACCGCAGTACAACTATCTCTTCACGCGGATTTACGATCACAAAACCAAACAGCAGAACCAGCCCAAAGGTCATCACAGTCACGATGGCCACCAGCAGAAGTTCCAGTTGCCCCTGATCCTGCTTCAACTCATTTGGCTCTGCTGTCGACATCACACTACCCCCTAAAAATACCCATGCACCGCCGCCCGTAACTCCCCACGTCTCCCACAACGTACAGCACCCCGGGCAGGATCACGATATTCAGCCCAAATCGCTGCTTTTTCCTGACTTCAGCAGCTCAGAAGCACTCCCCGGACGATTATTCAGCGAGCGCAACACCCATCTCGTCAAGAAGTTGCGTCGCTCCGTACACGCGTCCCGTAATCCACAGCACATATCGAATGTCCACACCGATCGATCGACTGTAATCCGCATTCCACGCAAAGTCGTTGATCGTCGCTTCAAAACAGCGATCAAAATTGACTCCCACAAGCTCGCCTTTCGAATTCAGCACCGGACTGCCCGAATTCCCCCCGGTCGTATCTGTGTCATACAGGATTGCCACCGGTACCTGCCCCAGCCGCGGATGCAAAAAACCCTTAAAGTCACGCGCCCCGTACGCTCGCAGAACCGGCTCAGGTGTAATGAACGGGTCCTGCCCTGTCGTCTTCTCAATCACACCCCGAAGCGTGGAAATCGGAGTCCTGACGACGGCATCCGCCGGCGAATACGCTCGCACGCGCCCCGATGTAAAACGCAGCGTTCCATTCGCGTCCGGAATGAAGCCCGTTCGCAGAAACTGCTCCTTCACCTCCAGCAGTGAACCGTAAAGTCGGCTCAGACGCCCCTCGCGAGTCTTGTCCAGCTCACGCAACTGCAGATAAGACGGATACAGGTCCAGCAGCAGGGTCAGCAGTGGATCCTTTGTCGCTCGCAGCTGATCAACCGTCTGTCCCAATGACTGCTCAATAAAACCAGCATCACCCAGCCTCGTCCCTTCAATCAGCCGCTTTGCCGCCTGCTCACAAATCTGCTCGCTCTCCGTCAGCGGGATCAGTGCAGGAATCTGACGAGCCCCGGGGATCGAACTCAGTCTTCGCAGCATACCCGACAACATCTCCACATCCGTCGGCGGATGCCAGTCACGCAACGACACCTTCAGCTCCTGCACAGACTGAGCATAATTTCGGTCCATCCATGGCGACTCTCGCTCGATGTCCGGCTTTGCACGCTCGTGCACCGCATCCACAACGGCAAAGCCAAATGCCGCTGCGCGACAGGCCTGCCGCAACTGCTGCAGATGAATCTCCAGCGGGCCGGCAGACTCCATCTCGGCATACACCGCAGCAATGTCCCGCAGCACACTGCCGTACTTCTGCCGCAGCACCTCATCCGCCTCAATGAACGACTGCAGCTCCGACTCCTGCTGCAATCGCTGCTCAACGATCTGTGCTCGTTGCAAACCCTGCAACTGCCCGCGCGAACGCTTTTCCACATTCGCCAGTGATTTCGTTCGCGATGCATGCCTGATCGCGACCGAACGGTCACCGACTCCCGCTTCCTCCATCTGACGAATCTGCCACTGATACAGCTCCACAGTCAGAGGCAGCCGAACACGACTCTCATACTGCAAAAAACTGGCCGTTCGATGCCTCGCCGTTCGCCCCGGATAACCCAGCAGAAAAACAGCGTCACCCTCGTCCACACCCGCCGACTGCACACGCAAAAATCGTTTTGGACGATACGGAATATTCTGCGCGGACCACGTTGCCGAACTGCCATCCGGAGCCGTGTACGCACGCATAAACGAGAAATCCCCCGTGTGTCTCGGCCACTCCCAGTTGTCCGCTTCACCCCCAAAATTTCCCACTGATGCCGGCGGAGCAAACACCAGCCGCACATCCTTCAGATACGTATACAAAAACAACACATACGTCCGGCCCGCAAACATCTCTGCCGCTTCCGCACGCAAACCCGGATGCTGACGCTCCGCCTCAATCTCCAGCTCCTTCCGGCGTTTTTCAATCGCCTTCGTTCGCTCCAGAAACGACATACCCTCCTGCACAACCGACAACACCTCCGCTGAAATGTCCCGGTAATTCTCCGTGATGCGAACCTGATAATCAGGAGCCGGAATCTCCTCAGCACGGCTGCCAGCGATAAAACCATTCGTCAGCAGATCGCGATCACTGGTGCTGGCCTTCTGAATCGCGTCAAAAGCACAGTGGTGATTGGTGATGATCAGGCCCGAATCAGAGACAAACGATCCCGTGCAGCCATTCACTCGGCAGATACCGTCGACCAGACTGATCTCGCTGGGGTTGAACAACTGGTCTGCCGTCAGCTCAATTCCCCGCTCTCGCAGATTCACCCGCGGCAGCTCGCTCATGGGAAACATCCCATCATCCGCCAGCATGTTTGGTACTCCAGCAGTCACCAGCGCAATCACCAGCAGCGAGCCTCTCATCCGGTATCCCCTTTTCACTCAACACACACAACAACACTCCGCTCGATCACTATTTCCCGCCGGCCGTGTCAGACAGCCCCCTCCCAATTTGACCACCAGGCGCGGAACAAACCCCACTGTGCCTTCAGAAAGTTCAACTGACTGTCACTCAGCCTGTCCGAGCTGCCAATCTGATGCTCATACTCCGTGTGCCCTTCCAGCACCATCAGGGCCTTGTAGTACAGCACCAGATCAGGACCTTCATCATAGGTCGACAGTACCAACAGGGATTCGCTGAGCTGCTGCGCCAGCAAGCGAGACCTGGCACAGCCTCCCGCCGCCCGTTCACACAATTCCACCAAACGCAGCACCTCCTTCGGCAGTGCATTGCCCACTCCCGTAATCGCACCACTGGCCCCGCAGTTCACATAACCGTGATACACCTGAGTATCCACGCCCACCATCAGTGTCAGTGAAGCGTCACGACTGGTGATGTGCTCGGCAGCATAGCTCAGGGACCGCGCACCGCCGAATTCCTTGAACCCCACCAGATTTGAAAACTCCTGCCGCAGGTCAAAAAACAGTTCCGCACGAGTCTCGAAGCCGTAGTACGGACTGTTGTAAATCACCGCAGGCAGACCATCAGCAGCACGCAGCACGCCAGCAAAATGCTGCCGCTGAGCCGCCGCTGATGTTCCCCGCGAAAGCACTCGCGGAATGACCATCAGACCCGCTGCACCCGCTCTGCGAGCATGAGCGGCATGAGCCGCTGCCAGCGCCGGATTCTGCGCTCCCGTTCCTACCACCACAGGCACGCCCGCTCGACACAATCGCTCCACACCTTCCTGACGCTGAAGGTCCGTCAGCAAAGGCCAATCCCCCATGGAACCACAATACACCACCCCACGCATCCCAGCCCCAACCAGCCGACGAGCCGTACTGACAAGAGCCTCAAAATCCGGTTGACCCGAAGCTGAACACGGAGTCATCAGTGCAGGAATACAGCCGCGAAAAATATTGCCAACGTCAGACATTTGCAGAATACCGCCCGTCAGAAACCGTGAAAATTGCCATCGCTTGCACCCTGTCACAGGCACACAACCCTGAAATCCTACTGCATTTCCCGCAGCGAATCGCGTCGCTCATCCGGAATCACGCCGATTTTCGGTCGATTCCAGTCCCCAAAATGGGCTGGAAGTTGTCAACAACTTCCTCTCAAATACCCACCGTCACAGGCTGAATCAGACACATCGTCCGATCAGCCTTCCCGCTTCTGCACACCGCTTCCAACACGCCAGTCAAACCCCATGAGCGACCGCAACTACTCTCCATATCAGCAGAAAGTCATCCAGAGGTACTACGACAACCGCGAGCAGATGGATGAGCAGCGACTTGCTGAACTGGTCACCAACCTCTATCTCGCTCCACCCAAAAAACAGGCAAAACTCTGGGAATCCGCCGAAGAACTCATGACTCGCATGCTCATCCCCGCCACCCGCATCGCGCATGTCATGAAAACAAAAGACGCCGCTGTGCTCGCCAAAGTCGTTGAAGAAATCCAGAAGGGTGTTCTCAAACGCGATCCACCCCCGAAAAAAACCACCTGAACCGTTTCCCGGCGCAGTAAACACCCCCATGTCCAACCTGCTGAATTTTCTGCTCTATGAAGCCGGCTGGCTGGCCTGTATGGGAGCATCCGCCGCAGGTCACTCACAAATCGGCATCGCCTGCGCCGCACTGCTCATGGCTGTTCACCTGCAACTGCACCCACGCCGCAGTCGCCAAATCCTGCTCATGACAGTCGCGGCTGTCGCCGGACTCCTCGTCGACTCCCTGCTCATCGCTGCCGGGATCCTGAAATTCACTCAGGCTGGCCCCCTGCCCTCTTTACCGCCCCTCTGGATGACCGTGCTGTGGGCTCAGTTTGCCACCACCATGCCCAATTGCCTGCGCTGGCTCTGCCAGCGACCTCTTCTGGCAGCCGCACTCACGTTCGTCGGCGCCCCGATGACATTTCTGGGAGGACAGCGGATGGAACTGGTGCAGATCGCCACCCCCGAACTGCCCAGCCTGCTGCTGCTGGGCAGCCTCTGGGCAATCACCGTTCCCGGGCTGCTCTGGTGCTCCTCCCGACTGCACCCCGGACCACCCTCCAGCGATGACTACACCTGCTTCCGCTGACCAGCAGCACCTCACCGGATATCCGGCTCAGGAAACTGCAGCTCCAGCCGACTTTCACCACCGTCGGTGTTCAGCACCACAGGCACCTTCCACACCGCCGATGCCATCCGACACAACCCCTTGCCGTCCGACGTGCAGTACCCCCACGTGACCTGCAGAACCAAAGACGCCTCGCCCGGCTGGCCGGAAAGCGGAATCACAATCTGCACCTCGCTGCCATCCCCCACCACCTCACCTTCCTGCCGCACCGCCAAAGCAGACTTCGGCACAACAGTCTGCTCAGACTCAGCAAACACCGCCCACGTCACCGGAAAATCTGCATTCCTCTTCCAGCCCGCCGGAATCCGCAACTTCACAACGGTTAACAACTCTGCGGTCGCAGCCAGCCTCACCGGAGCCACCTCCACGGCAGACTTCAGGTCCGGCAGCGGTCGCCGAACAGTTGTCTCCGGCGGCGTCAGGCCGACCACAGAAAACTCCGCCGACACCCCCGTAGCCTCATCCACCGCAATAATCCGGTGATTGTTTGTATCGGCTATGAACAGTCGCCCCCCGGCATACGCCAGTCCGCCAGGTTCGCTCAGCTGCAATGGCTGAATTGCATTGCCGGCTGTGCCGTCTCCCTGCCAGGTCGTCACAGCATTCCCATTCAGATCAATTCGTCGGATGCGATGATTGTAGGAATCAGCAACAAACAGAGTCTGGCCATGCTGTGCCACACCCAGCGGATGCTGAAATCTGGCAGCGTCCCCGACACCATCCTGATAGCCAAATGCAAACAATGACTGCCCGCGCGGCAACTCCGAAGTGCCAGCCAGCGTCTCTGCCCGACCCGCCACGTCAGTGGAAACTCGACGCACCGCCGATCCTTCACTGTCAACGACGTACAGCCACGTTCCCTCAGCGTCCACCACCAGTTCCGATGGCTGAGCAAATGCAGCCTCAGCCAACGCACCATTCACAACATCCTCACGACCACTGCCCGCATGCACAGCCACACGATCACTTCCCAGCACGTGCGACCAGATCTGATGCGGCCCCGCCATCGCAATGAATAAAGTCCCCCTCGAATGAGCAATCGACCACGGACTGTTCAGCGGTACTTCAAGCAGCCCGCCGTCCAGAGTCTGCCCCGGCTGCCCCTGCAGACCCGTACCCGCCAGAGTCGATACACGCCCCTCCGCCAGATTCACCGCACGAATCAAATGATTCTCCGTGTCAGCCACATACAGCACCCCGTTCACCAGCACTGTTCCCTGCGGCCTGAAAAACTCAGCCTCCTGAAAACTGCCGTCCCGCCGTCCAGCCACACCACTGCCAATCACTGATTGCAGCTCACCATTCATTCCAGCCACAACGATCCGATTATGATTGCTGTCAGTAATGAATACGCGATTGCCCTCTGTATCAACACTCACCTTGCCCGGATAACGCAGCGGAGTCTCAGCAACACGGACAGACTCCTGAGAAAACGCCAAAGGCTTTTCGTTCAAAGTGCCCTTGAAACGGTGATACTCAATCAAACGTCCAATGACACCGTCCAGCAGCTCCCTGTTGCCCTCACCACTCTGCGAACCACAGTAGTTCCCTTCCGGATCAATCAACGCGACAGTCGGCCATGCTCGAGTCCCAAAACGTCGCCAAATCAGCATCTCACTGTCATTCACCACCGGATGCTCGATTTCATACCGCAGCATCGCATTGCGAATGCTCTGCGAATCCTTCTCATTGTCAAACTTGGCGGAATGCACGCCAATCACCACCAGCTGATCGCCGTACTTCTCCTCCAAAAACTTCAGATCCGGAAGGATGTGCATACAGTTGATGCAGCAGTACGTCCAGAAATCCAGCAACACAACCTTCCCGCGCAGATCCTCAAGCGCCAGTGGCTGCGATGTATTAAACCACTCCGCCCCGCCATCCATAACCCCCGCCGGCACCCTGACGGCCCGAGGAAACGGGTTCTCGGGATCACCGGAACCGACGCCATCGGCGGGAGCGGCAGGATCCGCCGGCTTCGCCGCGTCCTGACAGACTGCCGCAGTCTGCAAAAACAGCCAGCACAGCAGGAACACAGGACACAGAACCACAGGGTACACGCTCATTGCTCTCGCCCCGGAATAAAGACGCCGCACCTGCCCCGAATCATCGCGGAACAGGAACAATTTTCAGATCATCAAGGTCCAGCTGACCCACAGCACCATTCAGTCCGATGCGAAAGATCATTTCCTTCGCTTCAGCAGGTACCTGCACCACAGAACGTACATCCTGCCAGTCCAGCGTTCCCCGCCAGCGACCAATCACAACAGCCCCGATCTCACGTCGCACACCGTCATAAAAATGCACCACCACCGCTGCCTGCCCGGACGGACCAGCACCCGGAACAACTCCCGTACAACGCATCCAGAACTGCAATCGCAGCGCCGCCAGACGACGGCCGTTGACTGCCGTCCCCTGGAGCGCCTGAGACAGCGAGTCCGCATCCGCATTCTCAAATCGCAGATACTGCTGCCCCTCCATCGCGCCATCCGTCTCCAAACGGGCATTTCTCTGGTAGTGCCAGCCATCCACCCGACCGTCACCATTCTCATCACGCTCAAAACCACCATTCACAATCTGCGGTTGATCCGGATCCGGCTGCACTCGACGCTGCTCCTCAGACTCACCCGTCATCGGCACAAACAGCGTGGATATCAGCCTCTCGTCCTGCAGCGAGCCATTCTCCTTCTTCAGCAGATGAAAGGACTGCTGGTAACGCTCACCCATCGGAATGATCATCCGCCCGCCTTCTTTCAGCTGGTCAATCAATGGCTGCGGAACGCTCTCCGGAGAACACGTCACAATAATCCGATCAAACGGCGCATGCTCCTCCCAGCCCTTGTAGCCGTCACCCTCCCGGACATGCACATTCTCATAACCCAGGTCCTGCAGCCGTCGAGTCGCCTGCTTTGCCAGCTGCGGCACAATTTCGATCGTGTAAACGTCCCGACAGATCGCACCCAGCACCGCAGCCTGATAACCACTGCCGGTACCGATCTCCAGCACCCGATCCTCCGGGCCCGGATCCAGCACCTCCGTCATGTAAGCCACGACATAGGGCGGCGAAATTGTCTGTTGATTGCCTATCGGCAGAGCCGTGTCCTCATAAGCCCGGCTCCTGTCTGCCGTCCTCACAAACTCGTGCCGAGGCACCTTCCGCATCGCCTCCAGCACACGCGGATTCCGAATTCCCTCCGCCTCCAGCGACCGCTGAACCATCGCTTCCCGCTGCTGCTCAAAACGCTGCTGTGCCTCGGCCGCAGTGCTGACAGTCACAAACAACACACCGCAGAGCATCACCCGAGAACACACCGTTTTTCGCAGCAATCGCATCATCCACCCTCCCGGCACATTCAGGTCGTGTACTCGGAATTCAACCTCACATATTCAGCTGTCAGGTCCGATGTCCAGAAACGAGCACTGCAACTTCCAGATTCCGGACCGCCATGCAGAGTCAGCTCCAGATGAACCTCACGAGCGGACTTCAGTCCTCGCGATACAACCGCAGCATCAAAAATTGCCGGCGTTCCAGCCCGATAGACCTCAGTCCCGTTGATACGCAATGAAAGATACGCCGGATCAAATCCGACCCCACTGTAACCCGCCGCAGAGACAATCCGCCCCCAGTTCGGATCTCCGCCCGTGATTGCCGTCTTCACGAGCGCACTGTCCGCTATCGCCCTCGCCATCTGTCGAGCAGCCGAACGGGTGACAATTCCCGCAACGTCCACCGTAATGAAGTGATCCGCCCCCTCCGCGTCCCGAATGATGCTGGTCGCCAAATGCTGACAAACCTGCCGAATCCCCGCAGCCAGCTCCGCCAGATCGTCGGCCCCCGGATTCACACCCGAGGCCCCGCTGGCCAGCAGCAGTACCGTATCACTGGTGCTCATGTGACCGTCCACGCTGATGCAGTTGAAGGTATCCTCCACACCCGCTCGCAGCAGTTCCGTACATTGAGCAGGCGTGAGCAACGCATCCGTCATCACAACTCCCAGCATGGTCGCCATGTTGGGAGCAATCATGGCTGCCCCCTTGCACACACCCGCAATCCGCACACCTCCACCACTCAGGGTCAAATCCAGAGATGTCAGTTTGGGAACCGTATCGGTCGTCATCATCGCTGTCGCGGCATCCAGCAGCGACTGAGCATCCGATGCCAGCTTTCCCGCAGCCTGCGGAATGCCGGACAACAACAGGGGCATCGGCAACGGCACACCAATCACCCCTGTCGAACACACCAGCACATCTTCCGGACGACAGCCAATCGCCAATGCCAGTTCTGCCGTCATGCGTTCGGCATCCGCAATTCCAGGATCCCCGGTCGCTGCGTTCGAATTGCCCGAGTTGATGATGACCGCACGAGCCGATCCGGACGGAACGCGCCGACGAGATACCACAACGGGAGCACCGCAGACGCGATTCGTCGTGAACACGCCAGCGGCTGACGATGGACCATCCGCCACGAACAGCGCCAAATCCGACTTCCCGCTGACCTTGATTCCACAAGTATATCCGGCCGCACGAAATCCACGCGGCAGCGTCGCCTGTCCAGTCATCTGTCTCGCCGTTCCCTCTGCTGACCACAAACCTTACGACAACCCGGACGCACAGCCAGGAAAGCTCACTCGGCCAGCAGCGTCTGCACCATGTCATGCAGCGCCTTCGCGTTGGCTTCACCCGAACCAACCTTAATCATCCGCACATTGCCCTGCCTGTCAATCAGCACCGCATGCGGAATTCCCGTCACCCCAAACTGTTTCTGCATCGCTGACTCCTTCGGAGTCACAATCGTTGGATGTCGCAGCTCATGGTGCTTCATGAACTCCTCCAGCATTGCCAGTTCCGCTTCCATCGATACATCCCCCTCGGCACGAGATGCACGCTTCGTTTCCGCATTCCACTCATAGCCATACTGGCGGGTCACACCCACAATCTCCAAACCGCGACTGTGGAACTCGTCGTACATACTGTTCAGATGGGGAAATGTCGCAATACACGGACCGCACCAGATCGCCCAGAAATCCAGCAGCACTACCTTGCCCTTCAGTGAGTCTGCCGTGACGGGCGTTCCATGAGCCGTAGCGGCAATGTCCAGTGCCGGTGCCGGCTTGCCGATCATCTGCAACTGCAATCGCGCCGATTCAATTCGACGGTCCAGCGGTGCATACATCGCCACAGCAGCCTTTACTGCCGGTTGCTCCTTCAATTCTGATTCAGCCGCCAGAGCCCTTGCAGCCTCCAGAATCCGTGTCGCAGCTTCCGGATCCGTGCCGGAAAGACGTGACGCCTCAGAACCCTGCACGCGCAGATACTCTGACAGCACAGCTGAGGATTGCGGCAGTCGCGTCAAAGCAGCAGTGAACAGTTCCTGCAACTGCTGCTTCGCCGCCTCCTGATCTGCGTCCGACTGACCCCCAAACGGCAACTGCAACGCCTGCAGAAGCCTCGCGGATGCCAATACAGCCTTCTCAGAACTCGACGGCTGCTCAATTGCCGCCCGCAACAACTGCAACTCGTCGCGGATCGCCGCCACAGCATCCTCAACACGACCGCCGCTCGCCAGCAACTCGCTCCGCAGCACCGTCAACTGAGCAATCGCCTGAAGATACTGACCATCTGCAGACTGCGTACCCGCTTTCCGCAGACCTGCCAGTGCAGCCTCCACACGACCGGGGTCCGCTTTGCCCGCTCGACGGGCAAAACCGTAGTACATCTGAACCGACGAAGCGGTCATACCGGCCGCCAGCGGCTCCTCAATTTTCTGCAACAGCGCATCGCAACCCTGTTCTGCCTGCTTCAGTGCCTCCGGCAGATTGCCCGCTGCTGCATAACGGCTGGCCACAAGCGAACGATACGAATGCAGACGAAAATTGGCTGGGTCAGCCGCAATCGCCTCATCGAGCAGCTTCGCAGCATTTTCCGGGCTTTCCTTCTGCAGCTGCTGCAGCAGCCTGCTCACCTCCGACGGGCCAACAGCAGCCCCGGGCGCCGAATTTGTCTGCGCCATGCCGCTCACCGGAAGCAGCATCCACAGGCACACCACAGCCAGTGACACGATCAAGTTTCGCCCAGCCATCAGACCAGTCTCCCACCCGGATTAACGAAAAAACCAGCCTCGTAATGCTCCAGGGAAACTGAATCAACTGCAAGCGGAACCGACAAAATTCTGCCGGCCGGTCCCGAGCCTTACCGGCTTCGCCAATCCGGCAATACGACCGCAATCCGCAAACAGTCGCCCTCAGTTCGCCAGACGCACACTGTAGACGTAGCGATTCTCTGAAGTTTCCGGACTTCCGGTGACAGCCATTGAGGTCACCATCACGCAAGGCTGAAATCGCAGCCTGACCGTTTGCACGTCCGACTGCACAGCATCAACCACCCGCACCGCCACAGCTCTCTGCAGCGAAACTCCCCCACTCGCCAGACGACTGCACAGCATCAGCAGACTCGGCTCCATTCGCCCGCTCGCCAGTTCCACCTGAAGTTCCGCCAACTGCTCCGCCTGCGGCTGCAGAGCTGGAAACACTGCCGGCAGGGCCAACTCCTTCCAACCCAGAACCTCCAGATCCGCAAACCTCAGACCTTCCTCGATCTGACGCTTCAGTGGTCTGGCCGCAGTTTGGTCACCACCGCTGAAATCCAGCAGAGACAGTTCATCCGGACTTCCCGACGGCTCAGTCGTCAGCTCAACCGAAATTTCCGGAATACCGTCCGGACCCTGCTCGAAAATCCGCTGTTCAGAATTCCATGAGACCTCGTCCGCGCCCCCCAACTGCTCGATCTGCGAAGTCCACCAACCCGCCCCGGCTGCACCAGGATCATCGCAGATCGAAAACGGCAGCATCGGAAGAGTCTGGCCGGGCGCCGGACGGAATGCCACCGGGCGGTTTTCCAGACTGGCTGTCGCCGCTGCCGCACATTCCGAAACATTCAGCAAACTGCCAGGACGACGATAAATGCGACCATCAGCCATCGGATGTCGCACGCGAACTGCTGACGGAACTGGAAAGGAAGCGGCATCTGCTGAGTTTTCACGCCAGACGTACTCCACGTCCGCTTCGCTCAGCGGCGGAAGCTGCGATCGTTCAGAATACCAGCCGGCCTGATCGAGCGCTGCGTCAGTGCATGTCGCCTGCCGACCATCAACCTGAAACTGCTGATAACCACTGCGGAGCAGATCGTCAGCCAGCCACTTGTGAGCAGCAGCCACAGCCGCAGATTCACAGCAGTTGCGAGCCTGCTGCATCAATCCCGAAAGCAGCCACAGGTCCAGCACCAGAAAGGACAGCAAACCGACAAAACTGAGAGCCGCCACGGACCACACAGACAGCACGCCGGAACGAGCCACACAGAGCCGCGCACCGGTCGAGCTGCAATCACACAGCAGACTCGTTCTGTACTCAGCCCTGCGCATGAGCACTCTCCTGTTGCGAGTATCTGACCTCCGGAAATTCAGCGAGGAACTCCACTGTCCGCCGGCAGGTTGCCGGCGAGGTCATCCAGAGTGACATCATTGTCGTTCAGCTGCGTAGTCGAGGGGCCGCGAATGGAGGAACTGTTCGGCGGTGCCGGGGCCGTACGCGGTCCGGTTGGGTTGCCCATGCGCTGGCCGTCCTCAAAATACTGACTGTTGAAACTGGGCCCGCGATACTGCTCGGTTCGGTATGGCTTGTTCTCTTCACGTGCCACGGACTTCAGTCCCAGAATCTCCATGAAGAAAATTCGGTCGTCCTCGCTGGCTTCAATACTGATTCCGCCCTTCCCCGGACCGTTGTTGCTGTAAATCAGATCAATCTCTCCCTTCTTCTGCGCCAGCAGAGCAATCCGCGACTGCTCCTCATCCAGCTCGAGTGTCACGCTCTGGCTGCCAGCCGCGGTCGGTATCGGAGTTCCGGGGGAAGACCGATTGACCTGCACCACCTTCACACCTTTAAACAGTGTCGCCGTCATGGCATCACCGCTAAGAGTGTCACTGCGGGGATCCAAACCCGCACGACGTCGAGCTGCTGCTGAGACGTCCGCTTCATCAACTGTCAACTGCACATCCACGTACTGCCCCGGCTTCAGCTTCGCATTCAGTGCCGCCGTCGTCGGACTGACCCGCACCACCACCGCTCGCTTCCCCTCGGCAATGTCCAGCTCCGGAAAATCTCCCGGAGCATAAAACATCGAACCTCGCAGCGGAGTCGCCGCAGTGATCTTCTCCTTCGAGATCCGGTTGATGATCGTGTCCGAATTCAGCATGGTGTCCGGCTCAAGAGTCTTGCTGCGATCCCACGGACCCATCCCAATGTGTGCTCGGGTAATGACCGTACCCGGCTCCACGTCCGTCTGCAGCATGGGAATGGTGCGTGTCGTGCGAGGCGACTCGGTTAACGGAGCCCGACCAAATGCCAGTTTCAGCATGTAACCCGCGGCCAGAGTACAGACAATCGAAAATGTCGCAATCGTCAGCATCCAGGGCGTGATCTTCACAGGTGTCTCCTTCAGTACTCAAAATGCATCTCGATGCCGTGCGAATAACTCAAAGGGCCGAACCGCTGTCCTCAGCCGTCATTTCCACAACTGCTACCCGCTCCATCACCATTGCAGCACTTGATTCCAGATAGCGATCCGTCAGACTGAATCCCGTCATCCACAGCAGATCCGGACTGGCATTGCTCATAGGCACTTTGATGAAAACACTGCCGATCTGCCCGGCATACTCCGCCGGCTGAACGTCAATCTCGCAGTTGACCGCCAGCGTCGCCCCCAGCAGGTTCGCTACCCGCTCCTGCACTTCAGGAACACCGGACCCACTGAGACTCATCATCCTCACCCCGGACTGCGCTGCCGATGTGATCCGCGCGTGCGCTGCCATCAGCATCGAAAACTGAGCGATGCCGAAAATCAGCAGCAAAAAAATCGGCAGCACCAGCACCAGTTCCATGGACAGAATGGCACCGCGACGACCGGGCACAACGCGTGCAGACTTCATGACAATCCCACAGGCTTCAGCTTTCTCAGATCGGCGACGTAATGGAAACACTTCTCCATCGGCAGTTTCGGCCGATTGCCCCCCTCCGGGTCATGTTTTCTGCAGGTTTTCCTGCACAAACACCTCTCACAATCGGGGGAAAACGACAGTTCGGCAACCCCATTCCAGCTGGACGCACTGCGGAAGAGAGGCATCGGTGGCAGCAAATACAGTCTGCAACGATCGTATCGGATTTGACACCTCGATCACCTCGCCTGCCACGGCTGACGTTCCCACAGTCCGCCATTCCACTACACTTCCAGACCACGGCCAGATCAACGTTTTCCTGCCAGAACCCCGAATTCTGCTCTCCGGAAGGTGCAATTTATGTCGCAACAAGCCTGGCTGAACGCTGCCGTCGAAGCCGCTCAAGTCGCCGGACAGGTCCTGCTGGACTGGCAGGGCCGCTTCTCCGTCCGCGAAAAAAGTCGCGCAAACCTCGTCACTGACGCAGATGAAGCCTCCCAGACCGCAATCGTCAGCCGACTCCGGCAGCACTTCCCTGATCACTCGTTCCTCGGTGAAGAAAATCTCAACGAACGCGGCTCCAGCCACGAAGCCGTCTGGATTATCGATCCCCTTGACGGAACCTCAAACTATGTTCACGGCTTCCCTTATTACGCCGTCTCCATCGCCCTGATGTACCAGGGTGAGATCGAAGTCGGCGTCATTCTGGATCCAACCAGACATGACCTGTTCACCGCTATCCGAAACGGCGGTGCCGCACTCAACGGTTCGCCACTGCAAACCAGCGGCGAAACGCGTATCGATCGAGCGTTCGGGATGGCCAGCCTCCCCATAGCTGCAAATCCGGAAAACCCGGCGGTCCGCAGATTCCTCACCGCTCTCAGCACGTTGCAGACCGTACAGCGCACCGGGTCCGCTGCTCTCAATCTCGCTAACCTCGCAGCCGGCCGCATCGACGCATTCTGGTCCAGCAGCCTGAATGTTTGGGATATCGCCGCCGGAGCCCTGCTGGTCACCGAGTCCGGTGGAGTCCTCTCCAACCTTAATGGCGAAAAAATCGATCTCTTCGCACCCAGCCTGCTCGCTGCCAGCTCACCCGAACTCCAGCAACAACTCACAAATCTGTTCAAATGAACACATGCGATCCGCCCGCTCAACAAAACGTGACATTGCAGGACCTCGGTAAACTTTGGCAACTTCTCCGGCCCGGGCTGTTTGCGTAAACTATACTGACTGCAGGCTGGCGGACTCTGCTCGGCGGATTCCGGTTCAGTCGCTCCGGCGGTTGACACAGGTCTGCCGCCTCTGTGTCAGTCAGTTCAGCAACCTTCAGTGGCGCGGGAAGGGTTAGGGTCTATGCATTGGCGACTCCCGAACTTCGGCAGCGCCGCACGACTGTTGCTTGCCGGTCCTTTGCTTGCCAGTCTGTGTCTCTTTGCGCAACCTGTGATTGCACAGTCCGATCTCGCCCCGCCCGCAGCGACGCCACCCGCAACGCAGGACCCCGCCGCCGAAACGCTCGGAACATCTGATATATTGATCCGCATGAAATCGGGGGACCTCGTACCACTCCGCAATCTGCTGGGGCCTGACATTGCGGATCTCCTGCTGCAGCGCGGGTTGCAACAGCGTGCAGTACCGGCATTCACAATTGCCCACACCGAGATCACAGGAGCCGTTGAACGCGATGTTGTGCGACTGACATTCCGACTGCAGATACAGATTCGTACCGACGGCGAGTGGATTGCCGTTCCCGTTTCATTCGGCGAAGTGTTTCTGACCGAGTTTCGCCATGAATCACAGGCCGCAGGCGCCGAAGCCGTCCTGTCGGCTGGTGAGCAGAATCTGAGGACCTGGCATCTCCGCGGTCGGGGCCTGCACACACTCACTCTGCAGATGATCAGCCGCGCACGACCTGTAACCGGGGGGGGCTGGCAGTTGAATCTGACTCTCCCGCAATCCACAGCCTCCCACGCACGCCTCGATTTTGCTGTCCCTGTCGACCTGCAGCGTCTGCCAGCCGATGCGGTGTCGGAAACGCAGCGTGATGTACAGGGTGTGCGGGCTGTTGAACTCTGGGGGCTCTCAGGTCCGATCTTTTTGACATGGTCCGAAATCACACCTCAGATCGCCGTACCCCCGGTAGTGCAGTCCCAGTCCCGCATCAAACTTGACCTGACGACTATTCCTGTCAGTCTCAATGGCACACAGTCGCTGCAGATCACTGGTGGATCTCTTTCCGAGGTCAGTGTGGTCTATCCACCGGGTTTCGAGCTTCAGGAAGTCAGTGCTCGAAACTCAGCCAATGCCTCGGTACTGAAGAATTTTGAATCGCTGCCGAATGAAAATCCGCAGCGGACTCTGATACGCCTCACTTCAGCGGTTGAAGGCCAGCTGACTCTCGGTTTCGAACTGGAAATGAAGGAACAGGCTTTTCCACTTGCGGTTGCTGTTTCGCTTCCGGTTGTTCAGGAGGCCAATGTCCAGACAGGTGACCTCGATATTCTGATCCCGTCAGGACTTGTTGTGGAGCAGTCGAAGGTGGAGGGCGCTCAGCGACGCCGCGTGGCCTCCGACGTGGCCGGAGGGGTCGCAGCGACCGCATTTCGGCTTCGATCTCCGGAATCCAGGATTCAGCTTCTGGTGAAGGAGACGGAGGCACAGTACATCTTCACACAGGAACTGGAATTGAAGCCGGAAGGCAACTCCGTCAGTCTGCTGATGCGCTGGAACGTGAATGTTCTCCGCGGTTCACTCCTGGAATTGCCGCTGCAGTGGCCGCAGGCAATGCGTGAAATCTGGGGCCTGCTGCCCGGCGACATTGTACTTCAGCGACAGCCGGGCACCTCGGGAGCAGTTCTGCGTGATGTTGAAGGTCAGCCGGACTGGATCACACTGACATTTCTCGAACGACAAACAGGGGAATTCAGTGCTGAACTCCGCTGTCTCGCAAAACAGGAAGCCACAGCAGATGCTGTACTCAGCCTGCTCTGCCCTCAGGTACGCGAACGCACCGGTCAACCCGTTACCATTCGACTGCTGCAGTCCGACCAGAATCGAATTGAAATCACCGCGCCCGCATCTGCCGATGCTCTGAACGCGATCTCGTCAGCTGGTGCTGGCCCGGAGACTGCAGGTCCGGTCAATCCCCCGCGCAGCCTGCTTTATCGAGATCCGGAGCAACCACTGCTGGTCTCACTGCGAAAACAGGACCCGGTCGTCGAAGCAGATGTTTCCACGAGATTGGCGCCGGTCGCCAACGGACTTGAACTCCGTCAGCAGATTCGCTTTCTGATCGATCATAAAGACCTGACTGAAGTAGCGTTGTTTGTGCCGGATCGAGTCCAGCCGATAGTGCGTGCTGCAGGCATTCGTGAACCACTGCGACCGGTGATAGGGCCCTCTGGAAAGTGGACATTTCGACTTCCTCAGTCAGCTCGAGGAGAACTGTTGCTGGATGTGGGCTGGATCTGGAGTGCTCAGCAATCGGGCTCAGCCAGCCAAAACGTAATTCAGGAAGTGCCGCTGGTGATTCCCGGTGACTGCCTGATTCGCAGCATTCGCGCACAAACAGCATCATGGAGCGGACTGCAGGTCGCAGACCCCGTCCGCTGGGAGCCCGTATTTTCCGAAGAGTCTGATGCTGCGTGGCAATGGCGAAGCGGGCAGACGGGTGGAGTTTCGTCAGCCATTCCCGCCCTGACGGCACAGAACCTGACACTGCCTGTCCGCCGCGCCGAAACAGCCGGCTTTGGAGGCGCAGAAAGCCCCCTGCTGATCCTCGCAGGCTCCGAATTGCTGCCCGGACAGGCTCTTACATCAATAATCGCGGCGTGGGAGGACGTTCCCCGGAACATCTATTTCAGCCTGGAAAATGAATTACAGCTCGAATCTGTGCAGCTGGGCAGTCAGATGCTGACCACAGCCGACGTTGCCAGAACAGCACTGCAGGCAGTGCCAACGACAGACGGCACTGCTGTACGCTGGCAGATCCTGCCCACGGCACTCGAACAGTTGCAAGGCCCGACAGTGCTGCTGATCAGATGTCGCCAGATTACTCCATCAGGCTCGGCGTTTTACCGCCGGCTCAGCCTGCTGAGACCCCGCTTTTCCGCTGAAGAAGCTGCCTTGCCGGTCGTCTGGAGCCTGCTGTCATCCCCCGGCGCCCGCAGTATTCCGCTCGGCAGCGACTTTGATTCGTTTGATCACGGGCTGACCTCGGCGCTGCCGTGGAGGCAGCCCGTCGCGGCACAGCATGCCGCCGACCTCGCCTCCGTAATCTCCACCTTCTCGCCCGCAGTCCGGACGGCCGTTGAAACCTGCACTCCGTCTGTAATCCGACAGCAAAATGCCAGCGGACTTTGCCTCGGTACCGCGGCAGCCCGGGAACTCAGAGTCATCGAAGTTCCACTTGCCCTGCAGGTCCTCGCTGCCGCGCCCGGCTGTGCTCTGATCTTTCTGTCCATGTCCCTGTTCAGACGCCTCTCGCCACTCGTACCCCTCGTCCTCACGCCTGCCCTGGCACTCACCACATGGATTGCTCAGCCTGTCTGGTCAGCCGTCTTTCTGCCAGCTGCCGTTGCCGGCATACTGGCAGGATTGTGTATCGCTCAGCTGCACAGATATCTGGCAGATCGACGCACCTCCGGCAACTCGATTGCCAACACCGCCGAACTGCCCTCCATCTTCGGTTTTCCCGACCTCGCTGCCGCAGACGTTCGAGATAACCACGGTGCAGCATCGGGCAGCAGTGCTCTGCAACCGGATCTCTCCTCAGGCTCGGCACGCTGAAATGTCCGGACACTTCCTGATACTTTTCTCGTTGTTGCTCCAGGCTGCCACCGGACAGACTGATCCGCAGGTTCCCCAGTCCCCTGCTTCTGTCAGCACCGCAGAATCCCCGACAACTCCCAGTGTCAGTACTGCACCCACCACACCAGAGCAACTCCCTGAAATGATCGCTGCGGGTGAATACGTACCACTCTCCCAAAAAGATCTCAGTGCCCTGCAGAAACTTCTGACAATCTCGAAGGAACCGTCTGCCCCAACAATCCGTATGGCCCGCTATGAAGCAGAATTCAGAGGACGCTCTCTGGTCTCCGGTACTCTGCAGTTCGGACTCAGCAGATCCGCAGAGGCAGCTTCCGGAAACGGTCTCCTGCTCGGACGCACAAGCCTGCGGCAACTGCAACTCCGTGATCCACAGGGAACCGTCCCACTGGGTGCGGATCCTGAAAGACGTCTGTTCGTCCTGAAACCCGGTCTGACCGGAGATCTCAGCGGCACGTGGACCGCTGATGGACTCGTCTCAGGCGAATCCACAATATTTCGACTGGAGCTGCCCGCCAGCAGCGCCACTTCGCTGCAGCTCAAAACTCCTCCGGAAACAGAAGTTACCGGACTGGGCTGCCTCGTCCTTGGGCCCCAGCCCGCTGAATCCGGATTGCTCTGGGAACTGCTGGCGTCTGAACCCGCCAGGCTCGCATTTTCCTGTCGAAACACATCCCACCTGCAGCCATCCGAACCACTGCCACTGACAAGTTTCTCGGCAAATCACGTCCTGAACGGCGACATCATGTCCTCTCGATGGACCATCGGGCTCCCACAGAACTCGCGCGACCTCGCAGCGTTGTCGGCACGACTTAGCCCCGGCGCCCGCGTGACTGCCGTTCGCACTGATGAAAACCGCTCAGTGCGCTGGGAAACTCACACTTCCGAAAACTCACAAAGTCTGCTCATCAGACTCTCTGATGCCGGTTCCGCCGGATCACTGACGATCTCCACCGCATCTGTGATCCCGGATGCCGACAAATGGGATCTCCCGGCGCTGGCGATGCAGGAATGGCAAAGCGCACAGGAAACTCGTGGAACACTTTTAACGCCGCCGGGCATCGTCAGTGTCTCTCTGCCATCCACCGTCAATATCGATGACTGGGCACTCACCGGAATGCAGGAACGAGACGTTGTTCCAGGACCGGATCAGTCACGCACCTATCAGTTAACGCAGTACAGCAGCGATGCCTCGGCCACCGTCCGCACTTCCACGACCGCCGCAGTTCTCTCCGATGCTGTCGCAACACTTCTGCAACCCACCGGGCAACTGGCTGCCGTTCGCTGCTTCGTCAATGTGCAGTGCCGTGAAGCTGCAGTCATTGAACTGAAATGGCCCATCAATGCCGGCTGGCAGATCGTAGCCGCACGCTATACATCAAACGGTCGCGCACTTTACTTCGAACAACGATCCGCTTCAGGTGGCGAGGCTTCTGATGGCTCCGAAAGCTCCGTTCTCACCGTACACCTTCCCGAAACCCTCGAACCCGATACATCACGGGTCATTGACCTGCAAATGCAGCAGTCCGAAAAGGCGGACCCGGCCACCCTGCAGCCTCCACTCGCTGTCGCTCCGGACGTCGAACGCACAGCAGCATGGCTTCTGTATTCACCCGCGACGCTGACGGGATCCCGCATTTCAAGCCGCTGGGCCAGCGGCCTGCAGTCGATGGCAAATCAGACGTTTCTTGCCGCTGCTCCGTGGTTTCCCGCCACCGAAATCTCGGAAGATACTCTCTGCTACTTCGGCGGTGACTCGCTCCCGCAAATGCAACCGGCCACCCAGCCTGCCCGTTGCCGTGTGACACATCAGTTACGGACTGACGGTGACGGTGTTGTTGTCGAAAATCTGCAGGTCGAATGCTCTCCCTCACAATTGCAGTCCAGCATCATTCTCCGACTGGACGCTGAATTCGCTGAAGAAATCAGCTGGACTGTCAATGGACAGACCGTTACCCCGACATGGCGCGCCGTAGCAGGCTCTGAAAATTCCTGGAGAGACGCCATCCTGCCACTGCCACAGTTCCGCAACGATGCCACCGTGCTTATCAATGGAAGTATCCGACGCGCAGTCACCGGACAATTTTCTGCGGCAGTTCCCTTTCTCCCCGAAGCAGAAACCACCACCGCCATAATCACCCTGCCTCGCTCCGATCTGAAGATCCTCAATGTCACGGGACTGCAGGAATCACCGGCTGTCCCGGAAAATGCTCAACTGGCATCGTGGATCCTGCCCATCGAACCCCAAACCATCGTTATTCAACGATCCAGTCCCGAAGCCAGAGACCCGATACAGTCAGCTGATGCCGCCTGCTATCACTTGATTCGGGAACGCAAGGGACAGGTCGAACACCGAATGCTCGCAGTCATCGATGTCGCCGGCCCCGTAACTGCAAATCAGCTGCTGATCGATACCGCCCAGACACAACCCTATGTCCTTGTCGAAGGGAGACGCATCGCTGCCGAACGGGGTCCCACTGGACTCCGGATCCCGCTGCCCGCCACAACCGATCGCTGTCGCGTCGTTTTGACATGGAGCCCCGAATTCACTCCGCTCGAAAACATTCGCAGTCGACTGAATTTATCAAGATTGCAATCCATCAATGGCAAGGGCGTTCAATTCGTACACCACCTGCTGATCGCTCCCGAACTTGAACCAGAACTGCCTCCCTCTGAATTCCGTGTTGCTGATTCCTCCGATGCTCCGCAGCTTGACGAACTCTTTTTTCGGAACTCGCCTGAGCCCGCCCACGCAGCAAACTCCGCTGGATTCACGTCCGGACCGCACGCAGAAACAACTCAATTCCAGTTGTACTGGCAACTTTCAGGAACCCGTGGCTGGACCCGCGCATGGTTCGTGCAGCCGGATACAAAAGACTATCCCATGTCGCTGGAAGTCACTCAGAAACAGCGACGCCGGATCGTTGCCGCCGGGATGGGCGTTGTCTTCTTCGGCATCTGCCTCTCCTGCTCAACACTGCTGCTGAGAAATCCTCAGGCTGCAGCTCTACCAATCATAATGCTTTCACCCGCTGGTCTGTTTGAATTGACTCCCGTCGTCCATGCCGCACTGCAGGGAGCGTTCTGGGGAAGTGCCGGAGCGTTGCTGCTGATGCTGTCAACTCGCAGCTTCCTCAGATACCTGCGCAGCTTCCGAAATACCGCAATACTCCGCAGCCTGACACTCCTCGTGACCCTCACAACCCACTCCGCGACAGCCCAGGAAGCCGCTCAGCCCCCCCGCAGCCCCCTGACCGAAAATGCCCGGACTCCCGACATCCTCACACCTCCACCCACTCCCGAAACTGCGGGAATCGCCTTCGTTCGCCGCAGTTATCTCCGGCAACTCCGAGAACTCGAGCTGCTGCTTCCTAAAAAATCCGACGCCGTCGTACGCTCCCTTAAAGCCATCGTCACCGCCAGCACACCGGACTCCGTCGAACTCAGACTTGAACTGGTGGTCTCCGTGCCAAGCAGCGATCAGCCTGGCGCTCTCAACCTGCTCACCCAGGGAACTCAGCTGGTTTCCTGTGAAGTCAACGGACAACAGGTCTTTCCTGAACCGAATCCTCCCGATCAACTCGCCATTCCCATCCCCGCCTCCAAAACTGTTCCCGATTTTCCAATCGCTGACACCGACCAGAATCGCACCGCAGTAGCCGCCGACGAAGTCGCAGCATTCTCAGAACACTTCGTTGTCTGCCGACTTCGTCCCCACACGCTCCGTCAGCCGTCAGGGCTGCAATTCCGCATACCCGCTCCACCCAGCCCGCTGTCAGAAATCGAAATCATCGCCGCTGAAGGACTGTTTTCAATCGCCCGACTGCAGTCCACTGACGGTTTCATCCAGTGGAATCCCGCCAGCGGATCTGTCCCGTTCAACGGACTGGCTGGCGGAGACTCTGTCGACGTGCGACTGCTCCAGACAGAACTCGATCGCAGCCGCGCAAATCCCGCCCGAGTTGAAGTCATGACTGTCGCCGAAAACACCTCCGGACTGCAAAATCTCAGCTGCTACTGCCGCTTTGAACAATGGAACCCACTCAGCACAGAAATACGCTACCGCATACCCGACGGATTCAAACTCCTCTCGGCTGCCGCTGCTGCCGGATTCCAGAACCCTGAACTGCTCTGGTCGACTGACAATCAATCCGCCGTCATTGCTCTTCCCGGAGTTGTTCCGGCGGACTTCATTCTGCACCTGCAACTCAGATCAACTCGGCCCCTGCCACTACAGCAGCAGTTGATTCCCGTGCATCAGCTGAATCAGTTCGCCGACTGTACGCCGACACTCGGCGGAATTCTCGCCCTGCGGGCAAACCCCATCTTTGCACCCGTCACTCCCGACAGAACGCTGGCCACTCCGCTCAACTTCACAGACGTTTCACCACGCTGGGGCCCATGGCTGAGAAGGTCCGATCTGATCTTCCAGATCTCACAGAATTCCCTCAGCCTGCAACTCAACGCCCCCGACCGCATCACAACCAATGAAGTCCGGATTTCGCAGGAGTGCACTTTCACCGAACAGAACATGAACTGGACCTGCCGCATGGACGTCGAAACTTCCGCCCTGGCCGTCTTTCGACACCGCATCACAATTCCCGAAAAAGTCATCGTACAGAACGTCGAAGTCACAGCCGGTGAAGCAAATCGACTCGCCTCATGGCACCGTCGCGGAAACCAGGTCATCATCCTGCTGCGCGAAGGCACAACCGGCCTGCACGCCATTACCCTGCAGGGAACCCTGGAAATACTTCCAGATGATGCTGATCTGCGCATACCCAGCCCAACTCTTGAAAAATCCCAGATTCTTGAATCCTCGCTGGTCCTCAATGACCAGTCCGGTACCGGACTCGTCTTCGCTGATACCGGTGACGCCGTTTCCGATCCCCCACTCAAACCCGGAGACGTACTGCAGCGAGGCTCACCACTCAGACTCACAGTCGTCGGCGAAACTCGCCCCATCAGACTCACCCGACTGAATCCCGTGGATCCACAGGGCGCAGTAGCCGCATGGTGGCTTGCCGATCGACTCCAGTTCGCCGTGCGACTCACACAGTGGTCCGTCGCTCTCGGGCCTCTGGAAATGAACTTCCCTGACAACACTGAATTTGTCAGCGAACCAGCAGTACTCTCCAACCGCGAAAAGTATGCACTCCAGCGCGATGGTCAGCGATTCTTTGTCGATGGCACGGCCATCCGATCACTCTTCGGACAATCCGACTTCACTGTGATCTGGAGCCTGCCTCTCCCCGAACGAAAATCAGCCACCGACAGTTCCAATGCCAGCATCCCATGGCCTGCAATCTCAGAACGCATCACGTGGTCCGAACTTTTCCTTGCCGAAAAGTCGCCGGCTCGGCCAACTCCCGAATCACGAATGCCCGACTGGACACTCGATGTCGGTCGACTGCAGATGATCGCCTCCGGCGCTCGTGAATCGGAATACGCTAAACGCCTGCCGGCAGGTCAGTTCATCAGTCCCATGAACATCCAACTGCCAATTCCCGTTGTGCCGACAGAAACTGATTCCGGTCCCGGTAACAGCCTCGTGGCCATCTCAGCAACCGTCGTATCAGCAAGGCCTGGGCAATCACCAGCTGCCGAAACGGAATTCCTTGTCTTCAGTCGCGTCTCACCGTTCACCTGTATTGTTGAAATACCCGATAGTGTCGCTGTGACAGAACTCCCCAAAAACGTGCAGGCGACGTGGGAAGCCCCCGGACGAAGACGACTCGTGCTGTCTCCCGATGCCAATCTCGCCCGCTTCAAATTGCGGTGGCTCGCCAGACTGACCGCAGATCAGAACCGAATGTCCGGGCTGCAACTGGCTGTCCCGTTCGTTCGCAACAGCCCGCTGCGACAACACCTCTGGATCATCTCGCCACTCCGCGAAATGCCATCCGTCGCCAGCAACAGCCCGGTGCTTACAGGTGAACAGCAACTGGGGCTCCTGAAACAGGATCTCCGCTCCGGACTCAGCCTCCTCGCAAGACACAACACACGAAACCCCGAGAAGCATCAGTGGACCACCGAACTGCTCTCCGACTCCCTCGGGAAGTCAGTCACAGAATTCATGAAACGCGAAAGACATGAGTCCGGCAGACGCACCGTCCGACTGCACAAAACAACCACCGACTCCATCAGCATTTCATTCCGCAGACACCTCGAACTGAACGCCATCATCCCGATCGGTGTCGGACTGTTCCTGATGGTACTGGCCGTCATCTCAGGCACAGGTTCATCCGCCAGCCCACAGAATCTGACGACCGTTGTCACCCCCCACAGCCTGATTCAATCCACTGCTCTCAATACAACTCTTCCCGAATCTCCCAGCGTTCCGACAACGCCCCCTTCGACTGCAGAATCCGGCGCCCCACAGGATATCAGAAACTGACCCCTGCACGCAGCACCCAGGTGCTGTCCAAAGGCGTCTCTTCTGCACCGCTTTCCCACGTGAATGAGCGGTCAAACACCAGTCCGCACTCCATGAACGCCGACTGATTCGCCGGCAACAGTTGCTCCAGCCCCAGCATCAGTCGCAAATCCCGAATTGTCAGCTGATCATTCAACCCTGAGGCTCTCTGCACCGCCCACGTGTTGCCGCCAAAAACTCCGGAAACATAGCCCCACAATTCGCTGTTCTGGCCGTCCTTCATCAGACGCCTCGAAATTCGAGGGGATGGAAACTGCACATCAATCTTCCACTCAGAACTCGGAGTCCACAGAATCCCGGCCGCTGGAAGCACCGGAAAGTCATCTCGCCCAGTATGCACCGCCCCTCCCGACAACGACAGCCTGTCCGGAACTGCCTGCCATGTAAGCAGCCCCAGACCGAACAATCGTACGGCGCCATCACTGTTTCTGAAGTCCGTGCGCACTCCCGGCGTCACAATCGCCATCGTACTCAGACGGTCCGTCAGCTTCTTCCTCCACAAGCCCCGTACACCCGTCTCATAAACTTCGGATGGCAAATCAAATACCGCGGCAGAATTCAGAAAGTCCGCCCGAAAGAAAGGAGTCAGCAGCAGAATGTTCTCAAAGCTTCCAAGCGGCACGCCAAACGTGGTTGAAGCATCCAGCGAACCAATAGCAAGTCCGGTCGAGGAATCGTCGTGCAGATAACTGCTGATCAACGTCCCTCCCTGCCAGCACCCCTTCCTGCCCTTCGGAATCGGCAGGTCCCCACAATCGTCCGAACAGCCATCATCTCCCGAATGATTGAAGAACTGCTCAGGCTCCGGAAGACGACGATTGAATTCGTGGTCAGACATCTGGTCCGCTGACGCACTGTCTGCGGACTCGGTGGCTGCAGGGTCCTCGGGCACCATGGATGCCGGCAGCCAGTCGTCATCTGCTGTTACAGATGCAGCACACAACGTCGCCGCGACAATGCCGGAACACAAACATTTCCAGCGTAAAAAAATTCCGCTCATTGTCTCTCCGCTGCAGCTCGCCCCACCCGGTGGATGGCCGCCAGCCATCCTGCGCACAGGCCCCCCGGCGCATATCCTGCCCTGCCGGTGTCTTCGGCATTCTCCGAACATTTTCCGGAAAACGAATTCGCGGAACCTTCGCTGCAGACGGAAACCACGGCCCCCCGGCTATCGCACCGGCAATTGCTGCCGCACAGGCCCCCGCGGTGCCGCCTGCTCTCCCCTTCGCCTCAGCCAGAGTCAGCGCCAAGGCCACGAAAAAGCAGACTCCCAATTCGCAGCAATGTTGCACCCTCCTCGACAGCCTGCTCAAAATCCCCGCTCATACCCATCGACAGCTCTGACAGCCGGATTCCCCGCTGCCGTGTCGCCGGCAGCTCATTTAACAGGTCCCGCAAGTGTCGTAGTTCCGCAAACACCGGGCGAGCATCCTCCGGATCGGAACTCTCTGCTGCCATCGTCATCAGTCCGCGAATCTCGACCTGCTCCGCATTTTCCAGAACCTGATCCCAGATACGCGGCAGCTCGTCAGCTCCAAAACCCGTCTTCGAATCCTCCCGCGATACATTTACCTGCAGCAGCACCGCGGGACGCCTGCCCGCAACCGCTCCGGCAGCTATCGACTGCAGCAGACGCAGTGAATCCACCGAATGAATCAGTGCCGCGTGCCGCAACGCCAGCTGCACTTTGTTCCGCTGCAAATGACCAATCAGGTGCCACTCCACAGCCGGCAACTGCTGGCTCCGTTCCGCCAGCTGCTGTGGACGATTCTCGCCAAAAACAGGGTGCAGCCCCGCCAGCATCTGCACCCATGCCCAGTCGGCATACTTCGTCACTGCGATCAGCCTCACGCCGGATTGCTCTCGCCCCGCTCTTGCACACGCGGCACGGATTCGCAGCAACACGCCGGACAGATTCGATTGAAGGACCTGCTGCATTTCCACCATTGTCATCGGCTCCCTGCACAATCCCGGACAAGCGTTCCGGAATCATACCAACGGGTCAGGCTTAAAATCTCTCAACGCTGCCGAGATTCCATACCGGGGGCGAATTCCTGTTTCATCTGCTTTCCGGGAAAAACCGAGCAAATTTCCAAACCGCGGGAATACACCTGCGTTATCATGATGACTCGGCCCGGTTTCTTCCCCAACCACCCCCTGCACCACTCGTGGATGTCCTCATGAAACCCCGGCATTCAAAACTCATCCGGTGTCAAAAGCCTCGGCTGCCTGCCATTACAAAGTTCATCACAGCCCTCGCGTTGGTTATCACAGCACCCGCCACCCTGCCGGCAGGTCAGCGATCCCCAATCCCGACTATTGACGCCTCGACACCCGGTCTGCGCATGCCCATAGATGCCGCAGTACTTGACGGTACAGTGTTTACCGCCAATTCCCGCAGCGGTTCCATTACTGCCGTCGATCAATCCTCACTCAGCGTCATCAATGAGTGGAAGGTCGCAGCTGCTCTCAGTGCAGTCGAATCCACCGGACGCCTTCTGCTCGCACTTGATGATGCCACCGGTAAACTTCTGGTCCTGAAACCTGGTCCTGCAGCCCGCGAACTGCATCTGCTTAATCAGCATTCCCTGCCCTTGTCGCCGGTGGATCTGGCTGTAAGCAGTGACGGAGGATTGGTCGCAGTTTCCTCGCTCTGGCCAGCGTCTGTAACGCTGCTGGCCCTCGATTCCACCGGACAAGCCCACCTGCAGGCCGAAGTTTCGCTCCCATTTTCTCCGCGCAGAATACTGTTCAGCGATTGCTGTACTGTCATTGTCGCAGACAGTTTCGGCGGTCGCCTTGCCGCTGTTGATGCCACCAGCGGACGTGTCCTTAGGCACTTCTCCGTGCATGGCCACAATATCCGCGGACTGGCGGTAAACCCCCGCACGGATTCACTCCTTGTCTCCTGCCAGACTCTGGACTCCAGCACCTTCACCACGTATGAACGAGTCTTCTGGGGTGTGCTGATGCAGAACGGACTCCATTCACTTCCCCTCAAAGACATGTTCTCGGCTGCCCCACAGGCATCTTTCGTCAAAGGTGCTGAAGAACGAAATGAGTTTCAGCAGGGTGGCAGCTACACGCTGAACCCGGACGCCGCTGCATCCGCCCCCGCCTATGCTCAACCTGCAGGCACCGGACGCTCCAGATACCCCCTCGGGACTCCCTCCATCGGCTCCGGCGACCCCGGGAACATCGCCGTTACCCACAGCGACACAACTCTGCTGGTTCTTTCAGGAACAGATCAGGTGGCCTTCCGTACGGCCAGTCATCTGCCATTCGAACGCATTCATGTTGGCAAACGACCGGAATCTGTTTGTCTGTCCGCCGACCAAAAACTCGCGTTCGTTGTCAACAGATTCGATGATTCCCTTTCTGTCGTCTCACTGCAGCCTGACTCCGTTGCGGTTCGAACAACAGTCGCACTTGGGCCCATGCGGCAACTCACCGCAGCGGAGGTTGGGGAGCAGAAATTCTATGATGCCCGCGTCTCACTCGACGGTTGGTACAGTTGTCATTCCTGTCACACCGATGGACACACCAACGGGTTGCTGGCAGACACCTTCGGTGACGAAGATCGCGGAGCCCCCAAAAAGGTCATTTCACTGCTGGGCGTCGCCACCACCGGCCCATGGGCATGGAATGGCAGCAAAAAACAGCTTGAAGAACAAGTACACACTTCACTGCTGATCTCAATGCAGTCCCAGCTTGCCACCGAACAATTGCCCATTGAACCACTCGCAGCCTATCTCCGCACCCTCCAACCACCGCCGGGAATTGCTGCCAGCCGCAAACAACTGCCCGATCCGCAAATACTGCAGCAGGCCAGACTGGTCTTCCGGAACTCCGGTTGCAGCAACTGCCATGCCGGTGAATCACTTACCACTGACGATGTCTTTGACGTCGGCATCCACGATGAACAGGGTGAAACCAACTTCAATCCACCGGGACTCGCAGGTGTCAGCCAGCGCGGTCCATGGTTTCATGATGGTCGCGCCACATCACTCGAAGATGTCCTCAGATCCGGACACCACGATCAGTCCAGTCCCCTCAACGACTCACAAATCCGGCTGCTGCTGATACTGCTGGAAACACTGTAGGAACTGGCCATGATCCGAAAACTCTGGAATGACCTCTGGCGCGTACTGGTATTCACAGGACTCCTGTGGTTGGCATGGCCCGTCAGCAAGTTGGTCGACGTCATGTTCCTCACACTTCAGCCACGCACATTTTCCGGCCTTGTCGGCATTGCCGCGATGCCGCTGATACACGAAGACCTGAATCACCTGCTCGGTAACACTATTCCACTGACTGTGCTGCTGCTGATGCTGCAGACCACACAAAAACACTGGCCACGAATCCTTGCAGCACTCTGGCTCCTTAGTGGTCTGCTTGTCTGGTCGCTCGGGATGAGTCCGAAGTACATGGGCGCCAGCACGCTCATCTACGCCACGGCCGCATGGCTCATCACTGCCGCCTTTTTTGAACGCCGACCGCTGGCTATCGCTGCCGCTGTGCTCGTTCCCGTTCTGTTCGGACCGCTGTTCTGGGGACTTTTCCCGACAGCCGGGTCGCACGTACCATGGGACGGTCATTTGCTGGGGGCCGGTGCCGGTGCTGCGCTCGCCCGAGTTGTGCTCCGCCGCTCTGAAAATAACCCCCAAAACATTGACAATTCAGGTAATTCGCCTCATTCCTGAAGTCTGCTGCCGCAGCTTTGCACTTGACCACAAAAGCAAATCCCGCATAGAACAACGGTTTAGCTCGCGATATTGTCGACCATGGATGGATCGATGCAGAATTTTCTACGAATTTCGCTGTACGTGCTCAGATATCGGAAGCTTGTTGTGCTCTCCGTCGTCTGTGCACTCATTGTCTCAGCCTTCTGGGCCCTCAATCTGTCAATTGCCTTTCCCGTCGTCAAAGTGCTGTTTCAGAATGACAGCCTGCATGAATTTGTGGACGCGGAAATTGCCACGCGCCAGACAACCATCTCGGAACTCTCAGATTCGCTCGAACAGGTCCCCGAAATCGATGTGAAACGCCGCGCCAGACTGCAATACCTGATGGGCGAAGAATCACGACACGTACTGCTGCTGACCCGAATCCGCAATTCTGTACTTCCCTGGGTGCCACACGATCGTTTCGACACGATGGCTGTCATACTGGGTGTCCTCCTGCTGGCAACGGTGATCAAAGGCCTGTTCATCTACTTCCAGGAACTCCTGGTCGGCAGCATCGTCCAGCTGACAGTCAACGCCATTCGGCAGGACTGCTTTCGAGCAGCCCTGCGACTTGATGTGCAGTCATTGAGCCGGATTGGTACCTCGTCACTGATGTCCGGAATGACCAATGATATTGAACAGATGACTCAGGCTATCCGTGTCTTCGGAGTCACCCTGGTGCGCGAACCGCTGAAAGCCGGCGCCTGCACCGTGCTCGCCTTCTTCGTCAACTGGCGTCTGGCACTGCTGTCAATCACTATGGTCCCACTGCTCGGACTCGTTTTCAGCTTCTTCGGAAAACGCCTCCGCCGAGCATCCCACCGCACAATGGAAAGCATGGCCAAAATCTACGAATGCATCTCCGAAACCTTCGGGGCTGCAAGAATCGTCATTGCCTTCTCTGGCTTCCGTAAACATCGCAGACAGTTCCTGAAGGCCAACCGCGAGTACTATGCCGGATCAATGAAAATCGTAATGCTGGGTGCACTTTCAAGACCCATCTCGGAAACCATGGGAGTGCTGGGAGTCTTCGCAGCACTGGCCCCCGGAGCCTATCTGGTGCTCCGCGAAACCGACACAATCCTCGGCATACAGCTTGCAGCCGAACCCATGAGTATCGCGGAACTGGCCACACTCTACGCCCTGCTCGCAGGCACACTCGACCCGGTCAGAAAACTGTCCAGTGTCTTCGAACAGATCAAACGCGGGATGGCCGGCTGCGAGCGAGTCTTTGGACTCATCGATCGGCGAACCACAGTCCCCGAGCCAGCCGCACCGCGAATGCTTATCCCGCATAACTCACTGATCACCTTCCGCAACATCAGCTTCCGCTACGACACCCTCGAAATGGAAGGCACAGTTCGGCCACTGGCCCTCAAAAATGTCAGCCTCGACGTCCGATTCGGAGAAGTCATTGCAGTCGTCGGCGGTAATGGATCCGGAAAATCCACTCTGCTCAGCCTGCTGCCACGCTTCATGGATCCGGACGAGGGACAGATTCTGATCGACGGCGTGGACATCCGCGAATTCCGCACGGCAGACCTACGCAGCCAAATCGGTCTGGTGACACAGGAAACTTTTCTCTTCAACGACACCATCTACGAGAACATTCGCTACGGAAATCCGACCGCCACAACTGAGATGATCCAGCAGGCCGCAGAAAAAGCACAGGCTTCCGGTTTCATTCAGCAGTTGCCCGACGGCTACCAAACCATCGTCGGAGAAAAAGGCGGAAAACTTTCAGGTGGCCAGCGGCAGCGAATTGCCCTCGCTCGCGCAATCGTCCGAAATCCCAGCATCCTGATCCTCGATGAAGCAACTTCAGCCGTCGATTCGCACAGCGAAGATGTCATTCACACCGTACTAAAGGATTTTGCCGTCGGTCGCACCGTGTTCATCATCACACATTCACTCAGCAGCGCCTTCCTTGATCTTGTCGATCGTATTGCAGTACTTGATCAGGGACAGATCAGAGCTGTCGGAACTCTCAGTGAACTGCAACAGAACGCGCCGGCCACATTGCACATGCTGCAACCGGAAATTGTTCATTCACGCGCCGCCTGAAACCTCCTCAGGACGCACACCAATCCCTCCGCTATCTCCGGAACCGAAACCATGTCGGCATCCGATACTGCTGTTGTCTGGCGGTTTCTGGATGGACGCACCGGCCACGAAAACCAGGTGCTCGCTCTCTCAGAAGCCATCGCACGGCGACGAAACTGCAGGTTTTATGACGTTTCAGTCAACTCTGCACCAAACAGCCTGAACTGCTCAGCCACGAAAACTCCCGGTTGCTGGCACTCGCTGCCCGCTCCTCAACTCCTCATCGGCGCAGGACACCGCACGCACTTACCAATGCTCCTCGCTCGATACCGCTTTGGCGGCAAAGCCGTCGTGCTGATGAAGCCTACCCTGCCCTGCCACTTCTTCGACGCCTGCCTCATTCCGCACCACGATTCCGTCTGGATCACGCATGCCGGAGTCCTCCGGACAAGCGGAGTCCTGCATCGCGTACGCCCCGCAAATGGACTCTGCCCCCGCACAGGATTAATGCTGATCGGAGGCAACTCACGGCACTTCGACTGGGACAGCCGCACCGTCGCCCGGCAGGCCCAAAGAATAGTCGAACAGAACTCGGCCCAATGGACCATCGCTACATCCAGAAGAACTCCGCCGGACTTCCTGCAGCTCCTGCACGAGCACCCGGCCACTGCCGCACTCTCAGCCGGAATCCTGCCCGCGTCCGAACTTCTCTCTCTCATGAATACCGCCGGACGAATCGCCGTTACCTGCGACAGCATGTCCATGATCAGCGAATCCCTCAGCTCCGGTGCCGCTGTCAGCCTGATCCGAATGCCCCTCAGAAAATCCAGCCGCATCTCGCGTGAACTCTGCAGGCTCATCCGCGCCGGACGTTTTCTCGAGCAATCAACTGAACAGCTTACACTCACACTGCCAGCGCAGAACCCTGTTTCCGAAAGCGATCGCTGTGCAGCTTTTCTGGATCAACTGCTGCCCAGCCTGCCCGAAATACGCACGCAGACTGCCGCTTATCCAACAGCCCTGTCCGGAGCCCCGGCATGACACGGCATCAGGTCACGGACACAACCAGCAGCGAACGACCGGACTTTCCACCGGAACGACTTGCCAAACGCCAGCCCACGTTTCAGTTCCCGAAAACGCTGCTGCTGCCTGCACTCAAATTCTTTGCACGCAGTAAAGATCGTGGCTGGCTGCCAGGTACACCACTTAAACGACACATCGTGATCTGCGGCTTCCCCAGAAGCGGCACAACACTACTGCAGCTCCTGCTTGAATCATGCACCCAAAACCTCGGTACATGCGGCAGGGAACGACGCGCTCTCGAAGTCGCTGCAGCCGGCAAACGATCCCACTCCGTCATACTCACCAAAAGACCGAAAGATCTCTTTCTGATACCTGAAATCGCCAACTGGCACGCCGCCAATGGCACACAGGCACTGTTCATCCTGATGCATCGCGACCCGCGAGCTGTGCTGACCTCTCGACACTTCTCGTCTCCGCAGCACTACTACCTCAACTGCCGCGACTGGCAACATTTTTATCTGCACTGGAAATGGTCCGGAAACCGCAGCGATGTCCTGTCCGTCAGCTACGAAGCCCTGACTTCCAGCCCCGCTGCAGTACAACACCAAATCAACGGCTTTGCCAATCTTGATGCAGCGTGCAGATTTGAGGACTTTCTGTCGCGCGTGCCCCCGAACTTCGATCTGCGAGCCCTCAATGGACTGCGACAGACTGAAACCACACGCATTAACTCGTGGAAATCACAGGAACACCAGCAGCGACTGACACAGATTTTCAGTGAACTGCCGGAGCTGCCCAAAATTCTCGATGAAATGGGATACAGCGAAACGCCGCAGCAGAATTTCGCGGCCTGAAACTGACAAAGGCACCAACTGTGATTGTTTCACATCGCTATCGATTCATCTTCCTGAAAACCGCCAAGACCGCCGGCACCAGTATCGAGCTGGCTCTCTCCAGATTCCTCGGCCCCGATGACATCATCACCCCCGTGTCAGCGGAAGACGAGTCCCTCAGAAAACAACTTGGGGGAATCGGGCCGCAAAATTACCAGCAGCCTCACAATGCCTCCAAACACTGGCTCAACCGACTGCGACAGACCTTCAGCAAACCAGCCTTCTATAATCACATGCCGGCAGCGGAAGTACGGGCACTCGTCGGAGAACACATCTGGGGCACTTACTTCCGCTTCTGCGTCGAGCGTAACCCCTTTGAACGCGCCGTGTCGCTGTACTACTGGTGCTGCCGCAAAGGACCACGACCTCCCATCAGTCAGTTCCTGCAGTCACCCCGGATTCAACTGCTCACCCAGCGCGGCATTCAGATCTATATGTCCGGCAGCGGACAAATGCTCGTCGATCGCATTCTCCGCTACGAAAATCTCGCCGCTGAACTGGAAACTGTCAGAATGCGACTGGGCCTGCCCGAACCATTGCTGCTGCCAAATGCCAAAGGAGGCCTGCGACCCGCCCAACAGCACTACTCGGAACTCTTGAGCAGTGACGATCGCAGGATCATTGAACGCCAATTCTGCAGGGAACTGGAGCTCTTTCAGTACCGCTGGGAAAACGTCACTGACCTCCGTCACCCACGGCATAAATCGCCCGATTCGATCTCAGAATCAAACGCTTTCCATGCACTGCCGCAGTCGCGTTGAAGTCACTTTCGTCACCGGCAATCCGATTCATCGCCAGCACCGAAAAATTGTCGTCAGCCGGGATCACCAGCGTGCCGTCTCGTCTCGTCGGAATGTAAATTCTGCCTCCGGCAACGATCGGAGACGCATAGATCGGTCGCCCGCCAGACCGCAGCTCCGGAATTCGCTCCCGATAGACCGTTTCACCGGTCTCCAGCTTCAGACACCACGCTATGCCCTGGTCGTCAGCCCAGTACAGACGCCCGTTGAAATGTACGGGAGTAGCCACGTAGGAGCTGGACCGCGTCTGCCATTTCACGTGAGTCTGCGTCACATCACCCTTGCCGCCCGATCGCAGACAGTAACTCCCGGAAGATCGAAATCCCCCGAACAAAAAGATGTCTGAGCCCACAACTACGGGACTGGGACACACGTTCCCGGTCAACTGCGTTTCCGCAAACCAGGCCAGCTTCCCCGTGCGGGCATTCAGCCCCCACACCTCTCCCGGCACAGCCAGAATCAGCTCCGTTCGACCATCGTCATACTTCAGCACTGGCGGTTCGATGATTCTGAACCAACGCTGACCTGCCACAGCTTCCGACCATCCATGTCGCAGGCCACGACACCCGATTTCCCGAAAAATGCATACACCGCTCGACCGTCCGTCGCCGCAGAATTGCTGGCATAGCCATGCTCCGTCAAATAACCCTGTGCAGGGTCTTCACGAGTCGGCTCCGGAGCTTCCATCGACCACAGGAGACTGCCTTTCACGGCGTCCACACACAACAGACTTCGACGCGGAAATCCACCCCTTGCTGCCCCCGCCTCGCTGCACGTTACAAAGATCCGATCCTCCCACACCACCGGACTCGACGATCCCTCGCCCGGCAGTTCCAGCTTCCACGCAAGATTCTCCGACTCATTCCAGCGTATCGGCAGTCCCTCCGCCGAACTCACACCGCTGCCATTCACGCCGCGAAAACGAGCCCATTCCTGAGCCTCAAGGCCCGACTGCAGCCAACCGGCCCAAACACTGAATTGGACCGCACCAAACAGCATCAGCCTCAGACTTCTGGCCGCTCGCATTGTCTTCGCTCCTCGCCGTAAACATACAACTCCCACACACAACACTTCGTTCAGGATCATTGTACAAACGCTGCCTTAAGCCCCGATGAAGACACACATCCTGCCGCAATTTCCGCTTACCACACTGTGCCAGCAGGGTCGGAGTTGCAACTCCGGGCATTTTCGTGGAAAACGCCTGAGTCTGCCGCCGGATGACCGGATCCGAAGATCACACTGGAGCTTCCCGTGAAAACAATCACCCCGTTGACACTGCTGGCCCTCCTGATCCCATACTGCTGCAGTGCCGCAGAAATCACCCCCCTGGGAGTTGCCGGAAATGCGGCGGTCGACATTACACCCACAGAACCAGTTCGACTGAATGGATTCGGAGGTCGGCGTCTGGAGTCCGCAGGCATTCGACAAAGACTTTTCGCCCGCGCTCTCGCCTTCGGTGACACACCCGAAAACACAACCATCATCCTGACTGTCGACACACTCGGAATTCCCGACGACCTCGCCGAACGCGTCTGGCAGAAAATCCACAGGCAGATCGGAATCAAACGCGAAAATCTCGCACTGTGCGCAACCCACACACACAGTGGCCCGATGATTGTCGGCTGCGCGAACACCCTGTTCGGAACTGCCATACCGGATGACCAGTGGTCCCGAATCGTCTCCTGCACCGCATTCCTTGAGGAACGACTTGTCGCAGCTGCAATCAACGCGTTTCACAGTCAGCGCCCCGCTCGGCTGTCGTGGGGCACTGGCTCAGCTGGCTTCGCTGAAAATCGCAGGACACCCCGTGGACCAACAGATCACCGCCTCCCGATTCTCGCCGTCCACTCACCGGATGGAATACTGCAGGCCGTACTGATCTCTTATGCCTGCCACTGCGTGACACTCAGCGACAATCTCATCAGCGGCGACTGGGCTGGCTATGCGGCAGAACACCTGCAGAGAATGTATCCATCCTGCCAGCCACTGATCGCTATTGGCTGCGGAGCAGACTCCAACCCTCGCGGTGGTGTGCTTGGCGATCGCGCTGATGTCGCCGACAGTCTGGGCCTCGAACTGGCTCAGGCCGTTCACACGACACTTCAGAAAGGGCTGCAGCCGCTTCCCGCCACGTGCACTGCAGGACTCCGGCGAATTACGCTGCCACTCGCGCCGTTGCCTGACAGAGGCGAATGGGAAAAAAGGGCCACTGCTGACAATGCCATCGGTTATCACGCTCGGGTGCAGCTGCAGAGACTCGATGCCGGAAAAACACTCACCTCAGAAATCCCCGTCCCGATCCAGACTCTTCGCTTCAATGAGCAGTTTGCCATGGTTTTCCTGCCCGGAGAAGTCGTTGCCGATTACTCACTGCGGCTGAGCCGGGAGTTGCCGAACACCAACCTTTGGATTGCAGCCTACAGCAATGCCTGCCCCGGCTACGTCCCTTCCGAACGCGTGCTGCAGGAAGGTGGATATGAAGGTGGTGGAGCCATGGTTTACTACGATATCCCCGGCCCATGGGCGCCCGGGCTCGAAGATGCCATCATTACAGCCACCGGAAAACTGCTCACCGGACCGTCCTTTTCACCAAACACCCAAAAACACGACGCCACACGCACCGGTGGCACCACGCCACTGGAACCAACCCAGGCACTGCAAAGCCTGCGAACAGCACCCGGACTCACGGCTGAACTGGTAGCCTCAGAACCGCTCGTGCAAAGTCCGGTAGCCCTGACATTTGGCCCTGACGGAAGCGTCTGGACCGCAGAAATGCGCGATTACCCTCAGGGCGGGCCCGGTCCCGAGTCCTCCGGCACCATCCGACGCCTGACAGACACAAATGGTGACGGTACGCTCGATCATTCACAGGTATTTCTGGACGGACTGCCATTTCCCACCGGAGTTACCGTTTGGCGGGATGGACTGCTGATCTGCGCCGCTCCCGATATTCTGCTGGCTCGTGACCAGGATCACGATGGTCGCGCCGATGAAGTCAAAAAACTCTGGTCCGGCTTTGCCACACACAACTACCAGGCACGAGTCAACAGCCTGGAATACGGACTCGATGGATGGATCTACGGAAGCTGCGGTCTGTTTGGGGGATCCATCACCTGCCAGCAGACCGGAAAGATTGTCGAACTGGGACAGCGAGACTTCCGCTGCAACCCGGATACCGGTGAACTTGAACCAGCTTCCGGATCCACACAGCAGGGACGCGTTCGCAACGACTATGGCGACTGGTTTGGCTGTGACAACACAGAACCACTCCTGCACTATCCGCTTCAGGAGCACTACCTGCGCCGCAATCCCGGACTGGCTGCCGAACGAACTGTCGTCAGCCTGCTTGCTGAGCCGCAGCCGGGACGACTCTTTCCCGTCTCCACTCAAACGCTCTTTGCACTCTCAGGACCACCCGGAAAAGCAACCGCTGCCTGCGGACTGGGAATATACCGGGACCGCCTCGAGGGAGACGCTGCTTTGGGATCCGCCCTGACCTGCGAACCTGTCAATAATCTTGTCTATCGACAGATCCTGACTCAGTCCGGCTCCACCTTCCGCAGCGACCGCCCGGAAGCAGAAAAACAACAGGAATATCTCGCCTCATCTGACCCGTGGTTCCGCCCCGTGCAGGCCCGTACCGGTCCCGACGGAGCCATCTGGATCGTTGACATGTACCGCTTCGTCATCGAACACCCCATCTGGATTCCGCCCGCAACGCTCGCAGAACTCGACACACGAGCTGGTGCCGATCGCGGACGAATCTACCGTATTCGACCTCAGCACTCGACTCTGCGCCCCGTACAGAATCTCTCCCGAATGCAGGGAGCTGAACTCGCAGGCTGTATGCAGACCCCCAACGGCACCGTTCGCGACCTCGTGCAGCAACTGATCCTCTGGAACGCAGACCTGAATGCCGTTCCAGTACTGCAGGAACTGCTGCAGTCACCATTGCCGGAAGTTCGCCTGCAGGCTGCTTCCACACTCGCCTGCCTCCGAAAACTCGATGAATCAACCGCCATACAACTGCTGCAGGATTCGCATCCCCAGGTTCGAAGACACGCCCTGCGACTCTGTGAACAATGGCTGCCTTCCGGAAAGGAGACAGCTTCAGCGGTCGCCGCCTTACGCAACGATCACGCCGAAGTCGTTCGCATGCAACTGGCCTGCACAGCCGGAATGCTGCCAGCAAATCAGGCCGGCGAGGTCCTCGCAGATCTGCTCAGTCATACTGCCAGTGATCCCTTTCTGCAGACAGCCGCACGCAGCTCACTGAACCCCGACAATATTCTGCAGGTGCTTACAGCCCTTGATGAAAACAGCAAATCCATTCGAGGCCAGTTGCTGCAGCAAGCCGTCGCAATAACAGCAGATAATGCTGCCGCACAATTGCTGAACGAGACCCTCGCCAACGCCCTCAGGACGCCGTCCGCCACGACGATGCCTGACGCAGCGTCAGCAATCCGTGGCTGGCTGCAGCGAAAACAGCAACTGACCCCCGCCAACCTCACAGCACTCAGGCAACTGCTGCAAAAACTCGAGCAGTCAATCCTCCGGAACCAAAACAGCACAGAAGAACACATCATTGCAGCCCGCCTGCTCGGAACCGCTGCCGCATTTGACAACAGCGCCGAACAACTGCTGCTGCAGATGCTGACCCCCCAATCCCCTCTGCCCCTCCAGCGCACTGCCGCAGAAGAACTGCTCACAAGCTCCGGACCGGAGCTCGCCGCTACCCTTCTCAGCAAATGGGATTCCATGTCCCCCGAGATTCGTACATCGCTCCTCGCCGGATTCCTGCAGCGAAACGAGTGGATTCTCAGCCTTCTGGAAGCCGTCAGGGAGAAACAAATCAACCCCGGTGAACTGAACATCCAGCAAACACAACTCCTGCTGAATCACCCGTCAGAGTCAATCCGACAGGCAGCCGCCACCCTCCTGCAAATGCCCTCCGAAGAAAGTCGAACACAGCTCATCCAAAAATTCTCCACAGCCATTGCGTCGCCCGGAGATTCAGCCATCGGAGCCGCCGTCTTTCACAAGCACTGCTCGAACTGCCACCGCATCGGCAATGTCGGAAGCGACGTGGGACCCGATATCAGTACGTGGGGATCACGCCCTGTCGAAGCTCTCCTCCAGGCCGTGCTGGACCCAAACCTCGCCGTCGACCCCCGCTACCAGGGATATGCCGTCCTGCTCAACGACGGACGCAGCCTGAATGGACTCATCCGCGATGAGTCCGATAACAGCTTCTCACTCCTTGCCTCTGAAGGCAAAACCAGCCTGCTGCTCAGATCTGATGTTGAATTGATTCGCAGTACCGGAAAATCACTCATGCCCGAAGGGCTCGAACAGAATCTCACTCCAACAGATCTGGGGCACCTCTACGCATGGCTGTGCACGCTCAGAATGCCCCCCCGCTCCTTCCCCGGAAATCATCCGCAGACCGTAACCATCAACCCAGCAGGCAACTCCGTACTCACAGCTGTCACGGCAGAATTCTACGGTGAAGAAATTGTCTTCGAACAGCCGTTTCAGAACGCTGGTTTTTGGCACGGTCCCACGGACCACCTCCGCTGGCAACTGCAGAATCCGGCTGCAGCAGAATTCACACTCTGGGCAGAATGGGCCTGCCACCCGGATTCCGCCGGAAATCCGTTTCGCATCGAAACCCCGGTAAATACCCTCCGCGGAAAAGTGCAGTCCACCGGAGGCTGGGATCGATACCAGTTGCAGAGAATCGGCACGGTACTGATCCCGGCGGGAAACAGCCAACTCGTTGTCCGACCGGATTCAGACCCCCACAATGCACTCGCCGACCTCCGCGCAATTCACCTCGTTGCAGGAGATGGAGTGCCACTCGCGCGCGGTATGACCACCGGCAATACACCACTCCCGGAAACCCCCAAAGAACTCGCCAGCTGGCTGCTCAATGACAGTCTGCCCGCCAGCGACCGCGATGCAGCGATCACTGCTGCCCTGCCCCAGGCAGAACAAATCCTGCCCCTCCTGATCGCAGGGCTGCCAAACACAACAGGCTCTGCGGAGGAATATCGACGGATCCCGTGGATCTGGAGATTGTCTGTTGCCTCCGCAAAAAACGGCAACAAAAGCCAGATCCAGTCCCTCCTGCTCCTCGCACTTCCCGCTCCCGACAGTCCGCTGCAACACTGGCAGGCTGTCGTTATCGGTGGCGGACTGATCAACGGTGTCACCCAAAGCGGGCTCTGGCCACACGACGTGTTTGCCGTCAGTCAGTTCACCACGCCAGAGCTGCAAGGCCGCTGGCAAAAAACGCTTCAACTCGCACAAACAATGGCACAGGACGAAAACGTCCCCACTGGCACTCGTTACGACGCACTGCGAATACTCGCGCTGCTGCCAGCTGAACAGGCAATCCCCGCACTGCTGCCATCACTGAAACCCAACATCCACCCGGAACTGCAAATGGGAGCCATTAGTGCACTTGGAGATATCCCAACACCGGAAGCCACCGATGCACTCGTCACACATCTGCAAGGCTTCACCTCCGAAAATCAGCAACTGGCAATCGCAGCACTAACCCGCACACCGGATCGCTGCCTCCAACTGCTGAAAGCTCTCGAAAACAATGCAATCCCCCCAAACATGCTCAGCCAGAATGACATCCAAAAACTGCAGCAGCACCCGGATGAAAACGTCCGCAAAGCTGCCACGGAAATACTGATGAAAAACGGGAACTGAAGTTATCACCGCGCGTTCAAAACCGGCCCGGGCATGTGCGAGTTAAAACCGTCCATCCGGGTTTTGTGCAGACCGAAAAGGCGTGGTCGTACAAAAAATGCTCCGCGCTCCAATGAAGTCCATGGCGAAATCATGCAAGGAACGCCTGAGACATGCTGTGACCTGCTGCACTCAAAAAACCACCAACGCCGCAGCCGAAGGGATGCACAGCAAGATGGGCAAAAAACAACCGCCGGGGATCACCCGGCGGTCGATCAAACTGGCACCGTTGGCCCAGGCAGCGTCAGACCTGAGTGACCTCACGACCCGCCGAATCCTCGGCACGAAATGTCATGTGCTCGAACGAAACGTCAGACTTCGTCACAATCACAATCTCCACCTCATGCTCGTCCTCAATGCGAATCAAATCCTTTCGCTTGCGATTGTTCAGGTAGTTCCCCACGCGATCGTGTACCTCGATCAGCATCCGCGATACCTGCTCATGAGCCGCCGCAGACATCACCAGTCGCATGACCTCAATCGACAAACTTTCAGCCGTCTTAACCTGCCCCACGCCGTTGCACGACGGACAGTTTTCATACACCGACCGCCGCAGCGAAGGACGAATCCGCTGCCGAGTCATCTCAATCAGCCCAAACGGGCTGATCCTGAGAACCCGTGTACGAGCCCGATCTCGCTCCACTGCATCCCGCAATGCCCGCTCAACTCCACGACGATGACGTTCATCACGCATGTCAATAAAGTCATTCACGATCACTCCGCCAAGGTCCCGCAGTCGGATCTGACGGGCAATCGCTTCCGCCGCCCGCAGATTCATCTGATAAGCACTCTTCTCTGCGTCGTTGTCCGCACGGAAACTTCCGCTGTTGACATCAATCGCCACCAATGCTTCTGTCTGATCAATCACCAGTGAACCACCACCCGGCAGCGGCACATGCCGATCGTGAATCCTGGCTATCTCACTCTCGATACCGTATTTATTGAACAGCGGTTCTGTGCCTGCATACCGCTGGATGCGGCTGACATGAGATGGCATCACAATCTTCATGAACTCACGAGCACGCTCAAAGGCGCCGTCTTCGTCAATCAGGACCGTGTCAATCTCGTTCGTGTAGATGTCCCTGATCGTCCGAATAATCATGTCACTTTCTTCGTAAATGCCGGCAGGAGACGGCGTTTTCTTCAGACGAGTGACAATCGTTTCCCACAGCCGCAGCAGATAACTGAGGTCCCGCTTCAGGTCAGACTCCTCACGGTCAATACCCGCCGTCCGAATGATGAATCCAAGGCCCTCCGGAGGCTGAATGGACTTCATCGTCTGTCGCAGACGTCGCCGAGTCTTCTCGTCGTCAATCTTGCGACTGACCCCCACACGCTGCAACCCCGGCATCAGTACCAGATACCGACCGGGAATCGAAATATACGTCGAAAGAGTTGGCCCCTTGTTGCCAATCCCCTCCTTGATCACCTGCACCAGCACCTCACTGCCACGCTGGAAAATCTTCTGAATCGGAGGCTTGTTGCGCGCATTGCGTTCGTTCAGATGCTTCGGCGGCGGACCGCCTCGCGATAACTCACGCTGCTCACGATCGTCCTCTCCACCCTCCTTCACAAGATGCCGGTAATACTGATACTCAACATCACTCACATGCAGAAAGCCGTTCCGACCCACACCAAAGTCAACAAAGGCCGCCTGAATACTGGGCTCAATATTGACCACACGCCCCTTGTAGATGTTCCCGACATAGTTCTCCGCACTGCTGCGCTCTACATACAACTCCTCCAGAACACCATCCTCCACGATGGCAATCCGGCTTTCCTCCGGCTGGAGCACATTGATCAGCATTTCCTTCTTCATGTCAGTCTTTCAGGCTGCGCGAAAACACACACGTCTGCTGTGCCTCCGCCATTTCAGTGTCCCGCATTCACGGGACACCTGTGATATTCTCTGCACGACCAGCGAACGTCGCCAGCCGCCGCTGCGTCAACCCGGATGCAGGAAACTCTGAACACCCAGTCAGAAACTGAACGCCCGGAAAACTTCCAAACTCCCGCCGACGCTGTATTTCAAAAACAACAGCGATTCCGGAAACAGACTGCTGCCATGCCTCAGAAATCGTTGCCGTTGACAAGATCAGGACATAACCTCGAAAGCTCTCCCTGCAGATAATGCTCCACATCCCTCGCCAAATCCAGTTGACAGGCGTGCTGAGCAATCCGCTCCGCCTCGGAAATCGGCAGACTTCTGATGATTTCCTTCAGCAGCGGGATCGACTGCGGCGTGACACTGAGACTACGCAGCCCCATGCCCAGCAGCAGCGGCACAAATCGAGGTTCAGAACTCATCTGACCACAAACCGTGACCGGCTTACGATGCCGGGCAGCCGCACTCAGAACCATCCGGATAAGCCTCAGAATCGATGGATCACCAGCCCGATAAAGGCCAGCTACCGTCGGATCTGAACGATCACACGCCAGAGTGTATTGGATCAGGTCATTTGTACCAATCGAAAAGAAGTCCACTTCCTTCGCAAATTCCTCTGCAAGAATCACCGCCGATGGCACCTCAACCATCATCCCCACCGGCAGATTGCGCTGAAATGGAACCCCCTCCTCCTCCAAATCCTCCATCACATCCATCAAAATCATCTTCGCCTGACGAAACTCGAGCAATGATGACACCAGCGGGAACATGATCCGCACATTCCCCCGCACCGAAGCCCGCAGAATCGCCCGCAATTGACGCTTGAACATCGGAGTACTCTGCAGACTCAAACGGATGCTCCGCAATCCCAGCATCGGATTCGGCGACTCCTCAAATTGACTCTGCAGCAGCTGCGGTACCTTGTCAGCACCAATGTCCAGCGTCCGGATCACCACAGGGCTCTCCCCACAGGCATCCAGAACACGACAATAGGCCTCGTAATGATCCTGCTCGGAAGGCTCCCGATTGCCACTCAAAAACAGAAACTCAGTACGATACAGCCCGATCCCGTCAGCCCCGCGCTGCATGCACGGTCCAACCTCCTCAGGAAACTCAATGTTCCCACTCAACTGGATTCGCTCGCCATCCTGAGTCTCGGCAGGAAGATTTCTGATCCGCCCGAGACGCTCCCGCACCAGATGCCGACGAGCCCGCGAACGCTCAACCCGACTGAGCGATTCCGAGTCCGGATCCACCACCACCTGACCGCAGTCACCGTCCAGTATCGCCGTTTCACCACCTGAAACCTGCGCCAAACACCGCCCCAGACCCACGACCGCCGGAATCTCCAGAGCACCCGCCAGAATCGCCGTATGACTGGTGCGACCGCCAACTTCAGTAGCAAAACCAAGGACAAACCGAGTATCCAGCGAAGCGGTCTCCCCCGGCGTCAGTTCGTGTGCCAGCAGGATCACCGGAGACGAAAGATCACGCAGCTCCTCCCGGCTGGCACCCAGCAGCTTCCCCAGCAGACGCTTCTCCAGATCAAAAATGTCCAGAGCCCGCTCCGACAGATACTGATTCCCCATCTTCTGCAATTGACCGGCATAACCCCGCAGCACACGACTCACCGCAAACTCAGGCGAACGACACTGGTCACGAATCAGTGCCTCCACTTCCCTGATCAGACGCGGATCTCCCGCCATCTGCAGGTGCGCCGAAAAAATTGCTCCGTACTGCTCGCCCAGCTGCGACGTCACCAATTGCTCGTTTTCGCGGATGTCCGCACACACGTGGTCCAATGCCTCGTGGAAACGATTCAGCTCAGCTTCCACTGCGTCGCGCGTAAGATACACCCGGGGAATTCGGAAATTCTCCGAACCCAGCACCAGCACCGGCCCCGCCTCAATCCCCGGGGAAACCGCTATGCCCGTAAAAACCTTCATTCACGGATTCTAGCGGGATTTCTCCGAAACGGAACACTCCGGACGCTCAGAACCCGGCGATTCATACGGCCGTCAGGCGGTTTTCAAACATCCCAACCCGCTCAATTGTCCCCCGGAACTTGAATCGTTTCATTCATTTCCTGCGATTCTTCCCGCCAAATCCTCACCGCTTACCCAATCGGAATTTTTCATGAAGCACCCGGCACAGATCGCCCGATAACACTGGCAGAAATCAGCCGGACCCCGGGGGGAATCAGACAGCTTCTGCTGACTGAACGGTGACGGCAACAGAAAACCAGGGGATCACGGATGCGTCCCAGACTCAGACTTTTCACAGGTTCAGACGAGCCGGAAACTGCGGTACTTCAGGAACCTGAAGCCACAATCAAACTCGGCGAACTCACCCGCATCCTCTCAGATGCCATCATCTGGGATCGCACCTGGGTTTCCGACTTCGCCGATGATGATGTTCGAGTCTCAGCGGATCTGTACGAAATCCTGTCCCTGTACTCACGCATGAAACCCAGCGCCTGAACATTCAGACCGGCCGAATTCAGCCCTGAAGCTCGCCGGCTGACGCCAGCAGTGTCGCCACCCGACAACCCTGCAGGTATTCTGAAACATTCAGACGCTCACGCACGGTGTGAATGTCGTGCTGGCCACACCCCAGCGTCACTGCAGGAAACCCGTGCACCGCCATCCAGTTGGCGTCCAATCCGCCGTCGCAGATTTGAACCACCGGTTTCATACCCACGCTGCGCACCGCCGCACCTGCCGCCACCGCACAGGCACTCTCCGGTGGCATTCGGAATGCCTCGTACCGCACTTCTTCCGTGAATGTCAAAATCCCCTGCCGCCCGCCGGAATTGCTCACCGCCGCAACGGCCGACTCAAATGCCGCTCGCCACGCCGCTACGATCTGCTCACGAAAATCCGCATCGTGACTGCGAGCCTCCGCCTCAATCTGCACCCGAGACATCACAACGTTCGTCGCGTCTCCTCCACGAATCACCCCCACATTGCTGGTACCGCGCTGCTTCCCGCGACGAATCTGACCGTGCCAGCCCGACTTCTGCAAATTCGCAATAGCCAGAGATGACACCACCGCCGCATTCACCCCATCCTCCGGATGCGCCCCCGCGTGACTGGCAATCCCCTCAATCTCAATCGACAGATTGCTCGCACCCACTGCCCCCGTAATCAGCGAAGCCGGATCACGGCCGTCCCAGTTGAAACACAGCGCAGGACGCCCCAGTTTCGAGGCCGTCAGCCACTTCGCACCCCGCAGCCCCGTTTCCTCCTGCACGGTGAACAACAGAGTCAGCGGCGGATAATCCAGCCCCTGAGTCAATAACTCCAGCAGGGCCGTCAACACCACCGCACACCCCGCTCGGTTGTCACCACCCAGCGCAGTTGATGCCGAGGCCGGGCGTATCCAGTCCCCCTCACGAACCGGCTTCGCTCCCACCGCCAAAGGCACCGTGTCCATATGAGCCATCAGCAGCCGGCGCGGCCCCTTCTTCGTACCCGGCAGGCGGATAATCAGATTGCCCGTGTTCCCGCCGGCAGGGCTCTTCCTGTGAGCACTGTCGGTCGCGATCGAAGACTCAGGAACACCCGCGTTCAGCAGCTGCTGACAAATCCAGGCAGAAACGTCCTGCTCACCACCACTGCCACCCGGAATCGCAATCAGATCCATCACACGACTGATTGCACGCTGCTCATCAACCTGTACCACAACCCACCCCTTCCGAGTTCAGCTCTGCAAAATCCAGCGTCGCAAAATAGTCTTCCGCCGTCTCCGCTCGACGAATCTGACGAATACTGCCGTCCGAACGCAGCAGCAACTCCGCACACCGCAGCTTCCCGTTGTACTGAAATCCCATCGCGTGCCCGTGTGCTCCCGAGTCGTGGATCACCAGCAAATCACCGCGCTCCACCGCCGGAAGCGATCGCTGCACCGCAAATTTATCGTTGTTCTCACACAATGAACCCACAACGTCCACAACATGGTCATGCGGCGCATTTTCCTTGCCCAGTACCGTGATGTGGTGATAGGCACCATACATCCCCGGACGCATCAGATTCGCCATGCAGGCATCAACACCCACATAATCACGATAGATGCTCTTGTGATGCACGGCCGTCGTCACAAGATAACCATGCGGCCCCGTGATCATCCGCCCGTTCTCCATCAGCAGCCGCAGCGGATGCAGAACCGTCCCCGCAATCATCTGCTCGTACAAGTCACGAATCCAGCCCCCCACCTGGGCCAGATTCACCGGACGCTGCTCAGGACGATACGGGATCCCAATCCCGCCTCCCAGATTCACAAACTCAATCCGGATCCCCAGTTCAGCATGCAGACGCAGGGCCAGATCAAACAGCATCCGCGCTGTCTCAACAAAAAACTCGCCGTTCAGCTCGTTCGACGCCACCATCGTGTGCAGACCAAATCGCTGCACTCCCGCATCCCGCAGCCTCCGGTAGCCCTCAAACAACTGCTGCTCCGTAAATCCGTACTTCGCCTCCTCAGGCTTACCGATGATTACGTTGCCCTCACGAGCTGACCCGGGGTTGTATCGAAAACACAGCAGTTCCGGCAGACCCACATGCTCACGCAGATAATCGATGTGCGTCAGATCATCCAGATTGACAATTGCCCCCAGCTGCACCGCCTTGCGATACTCGTGCGCCAGAGTATTGTTGGACGTGAACATCAGGTCCTCGCCCCGCAAACCCACCCGCTCAGACAGGATCAGCTCCGGCAGACTGGAACAGTCCGCCCCCAAACCCTCCTCGCCCGCAATCCGCACAATCCAGGGGTTCGGCAGCGCTTTCACCGCAAAATATTCACGAAAACCCGGAGACCACGCGAAGGCGGCGTTCAGTTCCCGACACGTACGCCGAATACCAGCCTCATCGTACACATAAAAGGGCGTCGGCCAGGTGTCGGTCAGCCGGCGAATAAACTGCTCGTCAAAGGGCAACGTCTTCTGCATGGGATTCCCTGAACAAACTGAGCACCAACGATAGCAGCACCAGGAACGAAACGGTCGCTGCCAGTCAACAGTTTCCCCACCACTTTCGGGGAATGCAACCATCCGCACACACGGTTCCCATCAACCGCTGGTCGAGCACCAGCGGCAACAGGCCACCACCACGAAATTCGTTCACTTCCGCTGAGTCAGCCACAGTTTCGCATCCGCCAAATCCAGCCAGTCACACACACTGCTGCCATCCCCGAAATCTACCTCCACCTCCAATGTGGATTTGTCAGAGACCGACAGTCGCAGTGCACGCGGCGGATCCTGAGCCGAAATCAGCTCGTCAAACAGCACCGCGTCATCCGCGCGAATCACCAGACGCACTGCATGTCCCGCCGCCGCATTGAACGCGACCTCGTCGTCTATCCCCGCCGTCAGCTCAAACGTCTCGTAACGACGGTCCAGAGCCCATGACAGTACGGAATGAGAATGCACACACAGCCCACGCTGGTACTCACGCCCCCGCAGACGAAGACGACTGCTGCCCTGCAGCACCCGATCACGCCGCGGCGAAAACAGACGCTGCTGAGTCTCTGTGTCCACCAGCCCCTGCAGCAAACTGCCCTCCGGATCCGCCGACAGCAAAACCTCCCGCAGTACCGGCAACTCCGACAGATAGGACAGACGCTCACCACTCAGATCCGCCAGCCGCAACCGCTCCACACTGCACCGCAGCGGCTGCCCCCACGAAGAACCGCACTGCAGTTCTCCACCCTGCACACGCAGGTCACTGACACGCAGAGAATCACCGTTCTGCAGCACCAAACGCGATCCAGCAGAAAACTTCGCCCGAGCACCAGCAGGCTGGCCAAAAACAACCCCGAAAACACGAGCCGACGGCACCGGAACCTTCTCACCATCCAGCAAAAACTCCACCGCCTCCGCACCTATCGAACTCACAATCCCACTGAGGAAATCCAGACCACTGCCATCCCGCTTCACCACGATCAGCAGGTCCTTTTCCGAATCACGCTTCCTGAATGCACCCCACTGCTCCGCAAAACCCGGACCCTCCGGCTGCAGACGCACCGCAGCAACAGACTCCACCGGAACTCTCACGGCGCCCCACACATCCGACTGCAGCATGACCTCCGTGACGGCTCGCTGAACACCAGCCGCCGACAGCTCAGAACCATCCCGCAGATACAATCGCTGGACACTCTGCTCAGCCCCCGCAGCCGCCGCAGATTCCGATACCGCAGCCGGGAACTCCAGTTGCAGCAGTTCAACGGCCTCCACAGACCGCAACTGCCCCTCCGACTGCAACTCCAACTGCTTTCCGTCAAATGACTTCAGCTCGCCCGTACGCTGAGTACCATCCACCAAAGACAGTCGCACGTCCCCGGGAGAAACTGGCAGAATGCAACACAGTAATACCAGCAGACTCATCGCCCCCCTCCTCCCCGACCGCCCACAAAACTCCCAAAATCACTTCTTCTGTTCGGCGATCTTTCGCGTATACCGACTGATGGCATCCAGAAAATTCGGAGGAAACTGCTGGCGAATCAATTCCTTTGCCTGAGCCTCCCGCTCCTTGTTCAGCATCCCCCACGCCCCATTCTCATTCAACTCCTTGCGCTCAGCCTCACCAGCGCCCGCCGCACCGCGAACCTGAGCCTGCCCACCCGACTGCTGAGGCTGCTGCGCATTACCACCCTGCCCCTGCTGCTGTTGCTGCTGTTGTTGCTGTTTCTGCTGGTCCTCCAGTTCCTTCAGCAGCTTGTCGAGCGCCGCCACAATCTGATCCTCACGCTTCTGCACCGGCTCGTCTGCTGCCCCCAGATCGAGCCGCCGCTGCACATCTGACATCAACTGCGGTACTTCTCCCAAAGATCCCGCCGGCTTCGCTGACTCCGCCTGCATCTGCTCAGCAACCGCCCGGAAACGAGCAGGCACATCGGCGGTGCTGTTCAGCAGCAGAGTCAGATCATCCGCAGCACCCGACTTCTGCAGCAATTTCAGGCGACTGATCCCGCGATAAAACAACAATGCTGCCGGATCCACCAGACCCTCCACAGAAATGTCCGCCAGCAACAGACAGGCCTCGTCGTAATAACGCTGCTGAACCAGCGCACGAGCATGCCAGACACGTACATTATCCCTGTAAAAAGGCTCCTGTTTCGCACCAGTGTACTGCTGAGACAACGGAGGCTGGCCGGCATGACAGGCACGCACCAAAGCCGCCGTCTCCGCATCCGCCGCAGACAGACTTGCCAGCAGCAGGTCCAGTGCCTCCTCGGCAGACAGATCAGCCGCCATCGCACCCTGACGCCATACCACTCCAGCCGCCTCGGCCTGCTCCGCATCAACCCCCGCTTGCCGCAGCCAGGCAAGCAACTGCTCGCCCACACGCTCAACGGACACCCTCACAACCGCCCCCGAAACCACTCGCTTCTCGTCAGCGGCTGATCGGCTCTCTGCACCAGCAGCTGCCACGAAAAAGAATACCGTCAGCAGTAGCACCGAACGGTTCATGCGTCTTCCCCGTCTTCCTCGTCCTCTGCAAAACTGACTATTCCCACCAGGTCATAGCCGTCCCGCTCCAAAATCTCCACCGGTACCAGATCACCAGGGTCCAGCTCAGCACCAGTCACAATCACCGTGGAATCTATCTCAGGAGCATCAGCGAAGGATCGCCCGGCATACACACCATCACCAATCTCTTCGTCAATCAACACGTCCAGCTCATATCCCACCATCCGCTCGGCATGCTCAAATGCAATCTGCTGCTGCAGCGACATCAGCTCGTCTCGACGAGCCTCCTTGACGTCCTCCGGCAAATGCCCCTCCAGACGCACAGCCGGAGTCCCTGGTTCAAGCGAATACGTAAAGACTCCCAGCCGCTCAAAACGAGCCTCTTCCACAAACTGACGCAAATCCTCAAACTGCTCGTCCGTCTCTCCCGGAAAACCCGTGATGAACGTCGTCCGCAGCACCACGTTCGGAATCCGCTCACGCAGCCGCCCAATCAGCTCCCGCGTCTGCTCGCCGTTCACCCGACGCTGCATCCGCTTCAGAACCGCTGAATTGATGTGCTGCAGCGGCATATCGAGGTAAGGAAGAATCACCGAAGAATCTGCAATTACATTGATCAGCTCATCTGTGAAGTTGATCGGATACAAATACATCAGGCGGATCCAGTCCAGACCCTCAACCCGCTCAAGCTCACGCAGCAGCTTCGCCAGACGCACCTCACCGTACAGATCCATACCGTAATTGGTGGTGTCCTGAGCCACCAGGATCAGCTCCCGAACGCCGTCCGATACCAGCTCGCGCGCCTCAGCAAGAACCATCTCGACCGGCTTCGTCACGTGCTTGCCACGCATCGATGGAATCGAACAGAAAGTGCACGTTCGATCACAACCCTCGGAGATCTTCAGATAGGCGTAATGCTGCGGAGTAATCCGGAGACGGGACTGGTCGTTCAGAGCCCGAATCGGCGCCGGACGGAACAATTCACGCTGCTCACGAGCACCCCCGATCAGGCGATCCGCCACCTTCGTGATCTCGTCCCGACCAAACACCCCCACCACATGGTCAATCTCAGGCATCTGCTTCAGCAGCCCGCCGTCCTGCTCCAGACGCTCCGGCAGACAGCCCGCCACGATCACTCCTCGAGTCCCCCCGGCTTTCTTCAGATCCAGCATCTCCTGAATGACCGAACGGGATTCCGCCCGAGAACTCTCAATGAAACCGCAGGTGTTGATCACCACAAAATCAGAACCCTCAGGCTCCGACACCAGCTCGTAACCCTCGCGCGACAACGAACCCAGCATCGTCTCGCTGTCCACCAGATTCTTGGGACAACCCAGAGTAATGAAGGCGTATCGCCCCTTCACATGCCCCGAAACCGCCGGAGCAGAGAGTGGCTGAACATCACTGGTGGACGAAGGATCAATAATCGGAAGAATGGCCATGCGCTGCTTTTCGGAAATTGCTCGTTCGATTCAAAGCGGCAGAAGTCCGCCACCCCAAGTCTATCGGCAATCCGGCACAACGCCAAAGTCCCGAACGGAAAATGCGGCGAATTCCTGACTGATCACAGGGGAATTCGAACGATTCTCAACGTCCGACTTCGAATATCCAGACACGATGATCCGCTGTTTCGCAGACAAGCACCGACTCCGGAACCAATCCACCGCCCGTCAGGCAGCCCAGGACCGCTGCGACCGCAATTCCAGCTCCCCATAAATCAGCCCGCCACGCACAACCGCCGTGTCCGGAGCCACGGCCCGCTGCACCAGAAACCGCTGACTGCCACCGCATAACAGCGACAATTGCTCCGCCAGCAGTTCCGGCACACCCGAGGTCGCCGCAAAACCACCAGACAACACCACCTGCACCGGTCGCAGGGCCTGCACCAGCCCCTCCGTGTGCTCCAGCTGCTGCACCACGACCGTCGCCAACTGCTGCAACACCGCCCTCACCAGCCTGCTCAAAACCTGCTCCTGCTCATCCCGCGGCTGCCGCACATCCACCGACTGCTGCCGACGCCAGCTGCTCACTCGCACCGTGTCCAGATATGCCGCACCATCCGCATCCCAAACATGCAGCCGCAATTGCTTCGCCAGCTCGGAATCCACCCAGTTCCCACCCGCAGGCAGCCAGCCGGATGCCTGCACAAGACCACGCCGAGCCAGACACCAGCTGCTCGACTCAGCCCCCAGCACCACACTGACTCCCGTATACTGACTGTCCGGCCACACCGACAGCAATGCCGCCTCAGCTGCCCCCAGCTGCACAGCACTGAAACCAGACATCTCCACAAGACGACTCAGAAACTCTGCACCACCCGCCGTCTCCGCCGGTAATCCCTCACGCTCCCCAACCCGCTTCTCAGCAGACGGAGCAATCATCACACACAGGTTCTCACCATCGGTCACTCGCGGCAGCAGACACCCCGTAAGAATATGCAGCAACTGCCTCGCCGGAGCATCCGCACAGGGAACGCGACCACCCGGAAACATCGGAGTCGCCGGGATCCGAGTCAGCCAGCGAGTCCGCTCAACATCGTTCCCCACAATCAGCAGCACGCCCTCACCCACCGCATACGGTACCCCCTGATCACTCAGCGCACGACGATGCAGCGCCGTGTCAGGAACCGCTGAATACTCCGATCGCATCTCCAGACGCTGCAGCCGGGAGCCCGGACCACCCGAACGACAAAGACTCCGCAACGTACCGCAGCCAAAATCAAGCGCGCAGATCATGAGTTTTTTCCGGATCACACCAACCAAACACCGCCCTGACGCCACTCACGGTTCCGCACTACCCTCGCGGAACTCCACCCGCACCACGCACCGGACGAGTCAGCCGAACCAGCCGCTGCTCCGCTGCAGTCTCACTCACAGACTCCTGCAAGGCCTCACGCACCGCTGCCCGCAGCGAACCCTCAGTCGCATCCCCCCCGAGCACCTGACGCATACCCGCCGAAAAATGCGGCCCCGATGCCGCCGGATGCGGCGCATCCACACGCTGTACCTGCGGCCGATTCGGACGACCATAGATCTGCACACCAGCAGGCAATCGCACTGCACTGGCCTCGACCGGTACCTGATTCCGCAACAAATCCTCAATACCGTCCCGCAGCCCCGGAGCACTCAGCGATGAAACTCCCACGCCGGCAGTCGGCAGCGAAACCGCCGCCACACGATTCTCCACTCCCGAAAAACCTCCCTGTGCATGGCCCCCAACTGACAATGCCCCCGCATGCACCACACTCGATGAAGGCACCCCCGCTGATAACGACTCCCCACGCAGAATCGAAAAACCCACCGGCGGTATCACCCCGGATACCTCAGCCGGTGGTTCACACACCGACGCTGTAAGTACTGGCTGACTCACAAGTGGCTGACTCACAACTGGCTGACTGATAACTGGCTGACTGAAGACAGGCTGCGGTAACTGAGGCACCGGCCCCATGACAGGGCTCTCAGCCACCTCAACTGTGCGCTCAGAAATTACCCGGCCGGAAACTGTCACGGATTTTGCCAGCACCCAACAGCCCGACAACAGCAGC
>Ga0209990_10000231_pt1 | contig 57747 bp, 44 predicted proteins | sample NOAtaG_6_FD_187304 | JGI IMG/M metagenome (GOLD analysis project Ga0209990, IMG submission 187304) | Freshwater lake microbial communities from Lake Erie, under a cyanobacterial bloom - NOAA_Erie_Diel5S_2200h metaG (SPAdes) (version 2) | ecosystem: Environmental > Aquatic > Freshwater > Lake ... | reverse complement strand
CACCGCGCCGACCGCGCCGAGTGCGGCGTAGGCGTCGCGCAGCGCGGCGGCCGCCAGCGCACCGAGCCGCGACGATCCCGGGTCCAGCGCCGCGCTCACGAGCCCGACGGGCGTGCCGCGCCGCGTCGCCTCGCGCACCAGCAACGGCCACACGTCGAGCTTGGCGAAGACGAGTGCCGACGGCGCGAGCGCGTCGAGCCACCGGCGCGCGGCACCCACCGTGTCGAACGGCAGGACCTCTGCCATGTCGGCGAGCGAGGGGACCAGGCGGGCCGCGAAGCGCTCGGCACTCGGCGAGAAGTACGTGTACGCCACCTGCCAGTCGGGATGGGAGGACCGTATCCGTTCCAATACCGGGCGCGCCATCAACCCCTCCCCGACCGACGGCGCGTGCACCCACAGCAGCGGGCGCGCCGGGTCGCGGTGGCGCGCGGCCCATTCGGCCATGCGCACGGTGGCGCCGCGGCGGAGGCGGAAGGTGCGGGCGAGCTTGCCGTCACCGGGCAACCCGGTGGTGACGAGGGTGTTCGCGAGCCAGCCGGCGACGCGCCAGCCGGCACCGAGCACGGGATGCACGGGCGGTCGGGAGGGCCGCCGTGGCGCCGCCTACTCGCGCGCGCCGCCCTTCGACTTGGCGAGTTCGGCGTCCACGATCTTGAAGAAGTCCGCCGCGGGAATCGCCCCGGAGGCCGCTTGCGACCCGATGAAGAAGGCGGGCGTGCCGCGCACGCCGGCGGCGGTGCCCCGCCGGTAGTCGTCCTCGACGAGCAGCTTCGTCTGCCGCTCGGTGCGGCAAGTGCGGAAGGCGGCGTCGTCCACCCCGACGGTGCGGCCGATCGAGTCGATCGTGGCCGTGACGCTCTCCGCGGCGCTCCATGCCGTCTGCGCGGCGAAGACCGCGTCGTGGAACGGCCAGAACTTCCCTTGCGCGGCCGCGCACATGGCGGCCTCGGCCATGGGGACGGCGTGCCGATGCGACCCGAGCGGGTAATTGAGGAACGCGAGCTTGACCTTGCCCGTCTGCACGTAGTTGCGGCGCAGGGTGGCGTCCACGTCGTCGTGCCAGCGCTTGCAGTACGGGCACTGGAAGTCGCTCATGACGACGACCCAGATCGGTGCGCCGTCGGCCCCGAACGTGCGCCCCTTGTCGGCGCTGGCAATGGTGGCCTTGGCGGCAGCCGAGACGCCGCCGCCCGCCCCGGACGCCGGCTGGGCGGTGAGCAGGGCGGGCAGGGCACCGAGGACGGTGGCGAAGGCCACGAGGCGGGGGGCGAGACGCACGGACGGACCGGGGCGGAGGGTGGCACTCGCGGCTCCCCTGACACCAGCGGGGCCGGACTGTCGTAAGATACACGGGTCCCGCGGTGCGGTTGCGTCGCGCGGCCCATCAACTCTCCCCGCCATGCTCCGCTACCTCGCCTGTGCCGTCGCCCTTGGCCTCGGCCCGGCGACATCGCTGCTCGCGCAGGCGCCCGTCATCCCCGCGCCGCGCGGCTGGCTCAACGACTTCGCCAACGTGGTCCCGCCGGCCCAGGCCGCGCGGATCGTGGCGCTCGCGCAGCGCGTGCGCGAGGCCTCGCAGGGGGAGATCGCGGTCGTCACGCTCCCCGACCTCGCGGGACGCGACGTGGGTGACGTGGCCCTGCGCATCGGACGCGAGTGGGGCGTCGGTGCCAAGGGCGAGGCGGGAGATCCCGCGAAGAACGCCGGTGTGGTCGTGCTGCTGGTGCCCAAGGAGACGTCGCAGGACGGTCGCGGGCACATTTCCATCACGATCGGGCGCGGAGTCGAGGGGTTCATCCCGGATGCGGTCGCGGGGGACATCCGTCGCGAGGCGACGCCCTTCTTCCGGCAGCGCGACTATGGTGCCGGGCTCGAACTGATCACGGCACGCCTGGCCGAGCGCTACGCCGCGCAGTACGGTTTCGCGCTCGATGGGGCGGCCCCGGCGCCGCCGACGGCGGCGCGGCGGAAGAACTCGGGAATCCCGTTCCCGGTGCTGGTCGTGATCGGGCTGGTGCTGCTCGCGGTGTTCTCCGGACGCGGCCGGCGCGGGCGGCGCGGCGGCGGCGGCGAGGAGATGCTCAAGTGGATGGTCATCAACTCGCTGCTCAACTCGGGCCGGCGCAGCGGCGGCGGATGGTCGAGCGGCGGGCTTGGCGGTGGTGGCGGGGGCTTCGGAGGCGGATTCGGCGGGTTCGGCGGCGGCGGGGGCTTCTCCGGCGGCGGCTCGAGCGGCGACTGGTGAGACGTTGGTGAGCGCGGGATTCCCGCAGGGACACGGCACATGACGACGATGACGCTCGACGACTTCACCGCACGACTGCGGACGGCCTTCGGCGACGGCCTCGCGGCGGTCGTCCTGTACGGCTCGCAGGCCGCGCCGGGGGCGACGCTGCACGGGAGCGACTACAACGTGCTCGTGCTCGCCACCCGCCTTGGCCCGGCCGACCTCGCGGCTGCGGCGCCCGCGGTGCGGGCGTGGCGCGAGGCCGGCCATCCGCCGCCGATGACCATGTCGGTGGACGAATGGCGCCGGAGCGTGGACGTCTTCCCGATCGAGGTCGCGGACATCCTCGCGCGGCACCGGGTGCTCGCGGGGGCGCTGCCGGAGCCGGACCATCCCGTGCGGCCGGCCGACCTGCGGCACCAGCTCGAGTTCGAGGCGCGCGGCAAGCTCCTGCAATTGCGTGCGGGGGCGATGGCGACGGCGGGGAATCCCGACGAACAGACGGCCCTGCTCGCGCGCAGCGTCAGCGCCTTCGTGACGATGACCCGAGCCGCCCTGCGGCTCGCGGGGGAGCAGCCTCCCGCCGCGGCCGCCGATGTCGTGCAGGCCGCGGCGCGGGTGGCCGGCTTTCCGGCGGCGCCCGTGATCGCGGCGCTGGCCGCCAAGCGGGGCGAGAAGCCGGCCGATCCCGGCGCGGCGTTCGCGGCGTACGTGGACGCCGCCGAGCAGCTCGCGCGGTGGCTCGACCAGTGGACGGCCCCTTGATCGCGCAGCGATCGTGATGTTCCCGGGACCTGCACCCCGGTCATGATGTTCGTGCAGGGTTGCCCTCATCCTCCCAGGAGACGACGCCCCATGCGTGGAACGACGATCCGCCGTACCGCCCTCGCGCTGCTGTTCGTGCCGGCGCTCACCGGTTGCGGCTACAACACCATCCAGACGTACGACGAGGCGGCGCAGGCCGCGAAGCAGCAGATCGAGGTGCAGCTGCAGCGGCGCGCGGATCTCGTGCCGAACCTCGTGAGCACGGTGCAGGGCTTCGCGCAGCAGGAACAAGCCGTCTTCGGTGCGGTGGCCGAGGCGCGCTCGAAGCTGCTCGGCGCCGTGCAGAGCGGGGACGTCGGGCAGATGGCAGCCGCCAATCAGGGGCTCACGAGCTCGCTGGGGCGGTTGCTGGCGATCAGCGAGGCGTATCCGCAGCTGAAGAGCAACGAGAACTTCATCCGGCTGCAGGACGAGCTCTCGGGCACGGAGAACCGCATCGCCGTCTCGCGCACCGACTACAACGAGGCGGTGCAGCGCTACAACACGTACATCCGCAAGTTCCCGCAGGTGCTGACGGCCAAGGTGATCGGTTCGAAGGACCGGGCGTACTTCGAGGTGGCGACTGCCGAGGCGCGTGAGGCGCCGAAGGTGGACTTCTCGAAGAAGCCGTGACGCACGGCGGTCGGCGTCGTGCGGCGGCGGCGGCCGTGGCCCTCGCCGCCGTCACGTTCGCGGGCTGCGATCGCGCGGCACCGCCGCCTGACGGCGCGCTGGTGGCGCAGTGGCTTCGCCTCGAGCTCGCCATCGTGCGGGCCGAGCGGGTGAACCCGCCCTTGGCGACCCGCATCGCCGCGTACACGGCGGTCGCGCTGCACGAGGGGCTCGCCAGCGACGACGCGCTCGGCCTGTCACCGCTCGCGGGCCGCCTCAACGGGTTGGCACCGGTCGCGGCGCCGTCCGGAGAGTTGGACGGGGGCATCGTGGCCGCCGAGGCGGTGCGCTGGGTGCTGGGCCGCATGGTGGCCGGCGGCTTTCCCACGACCCGCCGGGCGGTGGACTCGCTCGCCGACTCCCAGGTTGCCGCTCGGGTGGCCGCCGGGGTCGCCTCGGCGCGCGCGGAGCGCTCGGCGGCGCACGGGGCGGCGCTGGCGGCTCACCTGCTGGCGTGGGCCGACGCCGACTCGTTCGCCGCGACGCGCGGGCGTCCCTACCGGCTGCCGACGGGGCGCGGTACGTGGGAGAACACCTCGACACCCGACCAGCACCTGCCGGAGCCGCTATCCGCCGCGAGCGACCTCGTGCTCGAGCGCAATGCCGGAGTGGCGCTCGATCCGCAGCGGGCGGGGACGCGCGAGCTCTTCATGTCCCGTCCCAAGGCGCAGGCGCCGGGGGTGCTGGCGGCGCTCAACCCTGGCAAGCCGACCGAGCCCTTCTGGGGGCAGCTGCGGCCGTTCGTCCTCCCCCACGCCGACGCGTGCCCGATCGTGCCTCCGCCCGCGTACGACGAGCGGCCGGGATCGCCCTTCTGGACGATGGCCAAGGTGGTGGTGGACACCACAGCCCGGCTCACCGAGGAGCAACGGCGGGTCGCGCTCTTCTGGGCCGACAACGCGGCGATGACCGGGACGCCCGCCTTCCACTGGATGTCGGTGCTCGCGCAGGTGATCGGCCAGCGGCGGCTCGGCGCGGCCGAAGCGGCGCGCGTGTCGGCGACGATGTCGCTCGCGATCGCCGACGCATTCATCGCCACGTGGCGCGAGAAGTACCGGTCGCTCACGGTGCGGCCGGTGACGTATGTCCGGCGGGTGTTTGATCCCCGCTTCCAGACCGTGGTGATCACGCCACCGTTCCCTGAATACCCATCGGGGCACTCGACGCAGAGCGGGGCCGCGGCCCGCGTGCTCACGCGGCTGGTCGGCGACTCGGTCGCCTTCGCCGACAGCACGCAGCGCGACATCGGCTACCCGCCGCGGGCCTTCCGGAGCTTCGCTCACGCGCGCGACGAAGTCGCGATCTCGCGGCTCTACGGTGGTCTGCACTACTTGCCCGCCATCGTCGAGGGTGTCACGATGGGGGAATGCATCGCCGACTTCGCCCTCGCTCGCTTGGCGCCGCCGTCGCGCTGACGCTCGCCGCGGCGTGCGGCCGGCCGGCCGACACGGCGTGGCGCATGATCCCCGAAGGACGCTGGCGCCCCCTCGTCGTCTCGGGCGACGAGGGCTTCGACCCGCTCGACGGCGCGGCGCGCGGGCTGGCGCTGGTGAACGCGGTGGATGACGAGCGCGCGCTGGCGGACCGGCACCTGCTGCTCGGCGCCGGAGCGGCAATCGGCGATGTCACCGGCGACGGCCGGCCCGACGTCTTCCTGGCCGCCGCCGAGGGCCGCGGGGCGCTCTACCGCAACGAGGGCGACCTCCGCTTCACCGATATCACCGCCGAGGCGGGGCTCGGCGCACTCCCCGCCGGCACGCGCGGGGCGGCCGTCGCGGACGTGGACGGGGACGGCGACCTCGACCTGCTCGTCGGTACGCACGGCGGGCCGCTCATGCTGTGGCGCAACGCTGGCGGCCGCTTCACCGACGACACCCCCGCGAGCGGCCTGCCGGCGGGCTTCTCGACGACGTCGCTGGCGCTGGCCGACGTGGACGGCGACGGCGACCTCGACCTCTACGTGGCGACGTACAAGCGGCGGAACGCGCTCGACGCCTTTCCGCCGCAGGAGCGGGCCTTCGATCAGGTCGTCAAGAAGGAGGGTCCCCGCTACTACGTGGTGCCGCGCTGGGCCGCCGAGTACCGCGTCGAGGACCGCCCCGACCTCGGCGGCGTCGTGCGCACGCAGCGCGCCGAGCGCGACCTGCTCCTGCTCAACGACGGGCGCGGCGCGTTCACGCCGGTGCCGGTGACGGGGCCGCGGTTCCGGGACGAAGACGGCCGCCCGCTCGCGACCGAGCCCGACTTCTTCACGCTCGCGGCACGATTCCACGATGTGAACGGGGATGGCGCGCCGGATCTCTACGTGTGCAACGACTACGAGGACCCGGACCAGTTCTGGCTCGGGGACGGGCGCGGCGGCTTCCGCCTCGCGCCGCGCGAGGCGCTGCGCGCGACGAGCAACACGTGCATGTCGGTGGACATGGGCGACGTGGACCGCGACGGGCGCACGGACCTCTTCACCGCCGACATGCTGGCTCCGACGCGGGCGGAACGACAGCGGCAGGTTCCGACGCACACGCCGCTGCCCAAGCCGGTCGGCGAGCCGCGCGACCGGCCGCAGTGGATGCGCAATATGCTGCACCTGCAGCGCGACGACGGCACGTTCGTCGAGGTCGGGCAGTGGGCGGGGGTATCCGCGACCGATTGGACGTGGGGGTCGGCTCTCACGGACGTGGACCTCGACGGCGCCGAGGACCTGCTCGTCGCCAACGGGCATCGCTGGGACGTGCGCGACGGCGACGCGTACGAGCGGATCCGCAACGCGTTTCCGCGCATCGAGTGGAACCGGGAGCAGGGGGCGTTCCCGCGGCTGGCCGTGCCCGACCTCGCATTCCGCAACCTCGGGGACGGCCGCTTCGCGCCCGCTCCTGCGTGGCGCTTCGGGGACGTGCCCGACATCAGCCACGCCGTGCTGCCGGCCGACCTCGACGGTGACGGCGATGAGGATGTGCTGGTGACGCGCCTTGGCGAGGCACCGCGGCTGTACCGCAACCGCGCCAGCCGCCGTCGCGTCGCCGTGGCGCTCCGCGGCGCCGGGGCGGTCGGGGCGCGCGTGACGCTGGCGGCGTCGGGGATACCGATGCAGTCGAAGGAAGTGACCGCCGGGGGCCATTACCTCGGCGGCACCGACGGCACCTTGGTGTTCTCGACGGGGAAGGACACGGCCCCCGTGCTCCGGGTGCGCTGGCGGAACGGCGGCGAGACGCGGCTCGTCGTCGGGCCGAACCGCCGCTACGAGCTCGATGCTCCCCGGGCGTCGTCGTCGCCGTCGTCGCCGTCGTCGTCGTCGGCCCCGCCGCCGGTCGTGCCGGCGATCTTCGCCGACGCGACGCCGCTGCTGGGCGGGCACCGGCATCACGAGGCGCCGTACGACGACTTTGCGCGGCAGCCCCTGCTCCCCGAACGGCTGAGCCAGGGCGGGCCCGGGCTCACGTGGGCCGACCTCGACGGTGACGGGTCGGACGAGCTCTACGTCGGGAGCGGCGCGGGCGGGCAGGCGACGCGAGTGACGTTCGGTCCGGCGGTGGTGGGTGCCGCGCTCGGCGTGCGCGATGCGCAGGCGCGAGCGGTCGGCGGCGTCGCCGTAGGCGACCTGACGACGCTGCTGCCGTTCGCCGACGGCGGGACGCGCGCGATCGTGGCCGGCCAGTCGTGGTACGAGACGGCGAAGATCGAGGAGACCGCCGGGGTGCCGCCGCTCGTGCCGCTCGCGGGCACGGGGCGGATCCCGGCGCTGGCGCCGCCGTCCTCGGTGACGCATCCCGGCGCGGTCGGCCCGCTCGCCGCGGCGGACGTGGACGGCGACGGCACGCTCGAGCTGTTCGTCGGGGCACGCGTGCGTCCGGGTGCGTGGCCGCTGCCGGCGCCGTCCACCCTGCTCCGGCGCGACGCGGACGGGACGTGGCGGCCCGACGCGCGGAACGCCGCGGCGATGGCGGCGCTCGGGCTCGTGACGGCCGCGACGTTCACCGATCTCACCGGTGACGGGTGGCCGGAACTGGTGACGGTGGGCGACTTCAGCCCGGTGCGCGTGCTGCGCAACGTCCAGGGCCGCTTCGAGGATGCGACCTCGTCGTTCGGCCTGCGCGGCCTCACCGCGCGGTGGCGCGGCGTGGCGAGCGGCGACTTCGACGGCGACGGCCGGCTCGATCTCGTGGTGACGAGCGACGGCGAGAACGCCGCGTGGGGGGCCACGCCGGGACGGCCGCTGGTACTGCGCCTCGGCGACTTCGGTGCGGGGCTCGGCCTGCTCTTCGCGCGGAGCGACGTGCCGAACGGCGAGGAGTACCCGCTGGAGAGCTACCCGCGCATGCAGTTCGTGACGCCGTCGGCGCGCGACCGGCTGCCGACGTTCGCCGCGTTCAGCGCGGCGCCCGCGGACACCGTGCTCGGGCCATGGCTCGGGCGCGCGCGCCGCGTAGGGGCGACGACGCTGGCGCACCACGTCTTGCTCAACCGTGGCGACCGCTTCGAGGCGCGGCCCCTGCCGGCGGCGGCGCAGTGGACCGCGGCGCACGGCATCGCGGTCGCCGACTTCGACGGCGACGGCCACGTGGACCTGGTGCTGGCCCAGAACCTCTTCCCGACGAACGTCGAGCAGCCGCGGCTCGACGGCGGCAGCGCGCTGGTGCTGCTGGGCGACGGCTCGGGGAACTTCCGCGCGCTCTCGCCGCGCGAGGGCGGCGTCGTCGTGCGCGGCGACGCGCGGGGCGCGGCAGTGGCCGACTACGACGGCGACGGGCGGGCCGACGTGGCGATCGGACAGAACGGCGGCGCGACGACGCTGTGGCGCAACGTGCGCGGGCGGCCCGGCGTGCGCGTACGCCTCGCGGGGAGCCCGGGCAACCCGGATGCGATCGGCGCGGTGGTGCGCGGCATCGCCAACGGGCAGCGGGGTCCCGCGTTCGAGGTCCGCGCGGGGAGCGGCTATTGGTCGGTGGACGCGCCGACGCCGGTGATCACGGGCGGCGCGACGGCGGTGGAGGTCCGTTGGCCGGGCGGGTCCGTCAGCGTGACGGCCGTGCCGCCGGGGGTGTCTCGGCTGGTGGTCTCGCCGGCTTGCGCGTCGGCTTCGGGGGGCCGTTGCGGGTCCAGATGACGACGAGGCCGCACCCGGCGTTCGTGCCCGCGAACTCGCCGGGCACATCGGCGGGGCCGGTGTACACCTCGATCGCCTCGATGTCGCGGATCGGCGTCTGGGGTCCGAAGGCGTTGTCCACCCGCTCGTCAATGACGTAGTCCGGGCTGCAGCCCATCGGGGCGCGGGCCATGGTGATGAAGCATCCCGCGCCGCCCCCGCAGTCCACGCGCACGCCCCGGAGCTGGCGCATCGCGTCCTGGAGCGTGTTGTACTGGCGCTCCTCGATCTGCGCGCGCGTCACGTACTGGCCGCGGCCCGTGCGGAGGCGTCGCTCGAAGTCGAGGTAGCGGCGGTCCATCGGCGCGGGGGCGGTGACATCCACGCGCGCGAGGGGCTGGGCCTTGGCGCCGGCGGCGGTTGGCGGGGGATCGGGGGGCGCGCTGAGCGCCGCGAGCTCGATCTCCACGTTCTGGACGATGCGTTCGCCCTTCGCAAAGGCAATCACGAAGTTCGAGCGCGGGACGCCCGGGACGACGAGCATGAACCGGTGGATGCCGGGCTTGAGTCCGGTGATGTCGAAACGACCGACCGAGTCCGCATTGACCGCCCGACCGCCGTCTGAGAGGACGACGAGCCGGGCGTAGGGAATCGGGTTGCCTGATTCGCGAATCACGATCTGTCCGGCGAATGACGCGGCGCTGCCTTGCGCTCTTCCCAGCGCGGGATACGCGTACGCCAGAGCGGCGGCCAACAAGAAGGCGATCGGACGCATGCTCCACTCTCGTCAGACAGCGGAGGGAAGGCAAGGTCGGGCTCGCGTCGCATCTTGCGGGTTTCGGAAATGCGACGAACATTCGCACGACCCAAGCGCCCGTCGGGGCAGGGGAGCAGTGTGCCTCCACATCATTTCGTGGGAGGGGACGTGAGGCGTCTCGAGTCAGGGCAAGGGGTCGGTCGTCGGCTGCACCAGTGGGTGCGCACGCTGCTGGCCGCCGCGGCGGTCAGCGTGCCGATGGCCGCGCAAGGGCAGAACATCACCATCAGCGGCCGGGTGACGACCGGCGGCGGGTCGCAGCCGATGGGCGGCGCGACCGTGAGCATATCGGAGCTCACCGCGGGGACGATCACCGACGCCGAGGGCCGCTACCGGCTCGTGGTGGCGGGGCCGGCCACGGCGACGCGCCGGGTGACGATCGTGGGGCGCATGATCGGCTACAAGCCGATCCGCCGGTCGATCGCGCTCGACAACACGTCGCTGACGCAGAACTTCGACCTCGAGCGCGACGTGCTGAACCTCGAGCAGGTCATCGTGACGGGCACGTCGGACGCGACGTCGCAGAAGAAGACGGCGTTCTCGGTGGGCGTGGTGGACAACGTCCAGCTCAAGGAAGCCCCGTCGGTGACGCCGCTGGGCGGCCTGCAGGGTCGCGTAGCCGGCGCGCAGGTTACCGCAGGCACGGGTGCCCCGGGCACCGCGCCGGCGATCCGCCTCCGCGGCGCGACGTCGCTGACGGGCCGCCAGGACCCGCTGATCATCGTGGACGGCACGATCACGCGCCTTTCGCTCTCGGACATCAACTCCGAGGACATCGAGCGGGTCGAGGTGATCAAGGGCGCGGCGGCCTCGTCGCTCTACGGCTCCGATGCCGCCAACGGCGTCGTGCAGATCTTCACCAAGCGCGGGGCCGAGGTGGCCGACGGCAGGACGACGGTGACGGTCCGCAACGAGTACGGCGCGAACGACCTGCGGCGGACGATCCCGAACAACAACTCACACAACTACCAGTTGAACGCGGACGGGTCGTTCCTGCTCAACTCGTCGGGGAACCGGGTCCCCAAGACGGACGGCATCTCGGACAATCCCTACCCCCGCACCTTCGACCAACTGGGCCAGGTCTTCCGGCCGGGCCAGTTCATGACGAACTACGTGTCGGTGGGGCAGCGCAAGGGCAACACGAACCTGAGCGCGGCGTTCCAGAACGTGTCGGACCGCGGCGTGATCAACCAGGTCAACGGCTTCCGGCGCCAGAACTTCCGCGTGAACCTCGACGTGGCGGTGAACGACAAGGTTGACCTGCAGTTCGGGTCGTTCTTCGCGCGCTCGACGGCCGACCAGACGGACGACGGCGGCGGCATCTTCTTCGGGCTCCGGTTCCTCGAGCCGGACATTGACCTGCGCGCGCCGGCCGCGGACGGCACGCCGTTCAACCCGGCGATCCGGCGTCCGCCTCTTTCTGGCAACGTCAACAACCCGCTGTACTACACGGCGAACCGGCGGGTCAACAACGACCGCGACCGCTTCACGGGCTCGGCAAAGCTCCGCTACCGGCCGAGGTCGTGGCTGACGGCGGAGGCGAACGTCAACTACGATCGCGGCAACAACAATTTCAAGGCGCTCACGCCGTTCGGCTACCGCAACTCGGTCGGCGCGGTGAGCCAGGGCGACCTCGACTTCCAGCGGGATGCCACCCGGGCGTACAACGTCGGGGCGACCGTCACCTCGGTGCTCGACTTCCGCAACTGGTTCACGAACACCACCAAGCTCGCGTGGGTGTACGAGGACCAGGAGAACATCGGGCTCGGCGCGCTCGCCCAGGCGCTCACGCTCGGCGGGGTGCCCGAATTCGCGGCCCACTCGCGCGACGTCACGCTGCAGACGCTGCCGCGGTCGTTCACGCAGCAGATCCGCAACCAGAACTACTTCGCGATCACGACGTTCGACATCAAGGACAAGCTGATCGTCGACGCGCTCGTCCGGCAGGACGCGTCGTCCCTCTTCGGCGCCGACCAGCGGACGCGCACCTTCGGCCGCTACTCGATCGCCTACCGGCTCTCCGAAGACCTCAAGCTCCCGGGGATCCAGGAGTTCAAGCTCCGCGCCTCGCGGGGCTCGGCCGGCCTGCGGCCGGTGTTCGACGCGCAGTACGAGCAGTTCGCCCTCCGCGGCGGCCGCTCGATCAAGACGACCCTCGGCAACCGCGACCTGCGGCCCGCCTTCTCGACCGAGACGGAAGTCGGCTTCAACCTGAATTTCCTGCGCGACTTCACGTTCGAGTACTCGTACTCGGACAAGCAGACGAAGGACAACATCCTGAACGTGCCGGTCTCGGCGGCCACCGGATTCGAGAACCGGTGGATCAACACCGGCACCCTGCAGGGGACGACGCACGAGATCCTCATCGGCGCGGTGCTGGCGCAGACGCGGAACTTCTTCTGGCGCGCCAACATCGCCGGCGACCGCACGCGCCAGCGCATCACGACGCTCGGGGTCCCGGCGTTCCTCGTCGGCCCGGATGCCGGCGACGCGAACACGCGCATCTTCCGCATTGCGCCGGACGAGACCTTCGGCGTGCTCTACGGCACGAAGTGGATCCGCACGCCGCAGCAGCTCGAGAACGCCATTGCTTCCGGACGGCTCGGCACGGGCGTGACCGCCGCGCAGTTCCGCGTGAACGAGGAAGGCTTCTACGTCCGTGCGGCCGACTACCAGACGCTCAACGAGCGCCCGCTCCGCGCGTGGAACCGTGACGGCACGGCGCTGCAGCAGATCGGCGACGTCAACCCGGACTTCACGCTGGCGCTCAACCAGCAGATCACGTGGCGCGGCCTCACGGTCACGACGGTGATCAACTGGATCAAGGGCGGGGACATCTACAACTACACCCGCCAGTGGCCGTTCAACGAGCAGCGGGACCCGGACTACGACCAGCGGTCCAAGCCGGCGGGGACGCCCACCAACCCCTACGCGAACGGCCGCAAGCCGGTGGCGTACTACCAGACGTTCTACAACAACTTCGATCCGAACGACTACTTCGTGGAGAAGGGGACCCACGTCCGCCTGCGCGAGCTGGCGGTGAACTACGCTCTCCCCGGGTCCACCGTCCGCATGCTCGGCATGAAGGACGGGCAGACCGTCCGGCTCGGGCTCGTCGGCCGCAACCTGCTGACGTCCACGCGGTACAACGGCTATGATCCCGAAGTGTCCGGCCCGGGCGGCGGCAATCCGTTCGCCTACCGCGTCGACTACTTCACGTATCCCATCTTCCGCACCCTGACGGGCATGGTCGAGATCGGCTTCTGAGCCGATCCCGACCGCTCCCGGGTCCTTCTTTCGGAGACCTCATGCAGATGCCGCGATTCACGGGCAAGGCCGGCCTCCTGGCGGTGCTGTTCGCCGCGGGGTGCCAGTCGCTCGACGTGACCAACCCGAACCTGCCGGATGCCCGGCGCGCGCTGGCCGACCCGGCAGCGCTCGAGGGCATTGCCGCGGGCACGTTGGCCACCTGGTACAACACGTGGGAGGACATGGAGTCCGCCGGTGCGCTGTCGGCCATGGCGCGCACCTACTCCGCCTCCTGGAACAACTTCAACCTCAACTTCTACTCGTCGGTCGACGGCGACAACACGCGCAACTCGCGCGCCTGGCAGAACGACCTCGCGTCCGCTGGCCGCACCAACGTCGAGAACGGCTGGTTCGGCTACTACTCGGCCATCTCGTCCGCGACCGACGTCCTGAAGGCGATCCGGCAGAACAACATCGTCATCGGCGACGCCTCGAACACGCGCCGCGCCGAGACGATCGCCCAGCTCACGCTCGGGGCGTCGCACATGGCGCTCGCGCTCCTGTATGACAAGGGTTACGTCATCACCGAGTCGAGCGACCTGACGAACCTCGTCTTTGCCGACCGACGCGTCATGCGTGATTCCGCCGTGGCCTTCCTGCAGCGGGCCGCGACCCTCGCGGCGGCGAATACGTTCACTACCCCGGCCGACTGGACCGGCGGCCGCGTCTATTCGAACACCGAGATCGCCCGTATCGCCAACACGCTCTCCGCCATGGCGCTGGCCTACTGGCCCCGCACCTCGGCCGAGAACGCCAGCGTGGATTGGGCGCGCGTCGCCACCTTCGCGTCGAACGGCGTGACCTTCGACTTCGATTTCATCGCCGACGGCTGCTCGGTATTCTGCCCCGAGATCCTGCTGTGGTTCAACTCGATGGACACCGGCGTCGTCCACACGCGGGTCGCGAACCTGCTCGACCCGGCGACGCAGCAGACACCGTATCCGTCCGGCGGCAACCCGCGGCCCAACTCGCCGGATCGCCGGCTGGGCAACGGATCCTTCGGCACGGCGGCGATGGTGGACGCCTTCGGCAACATCCCGCGTGACGCCGGTGGCGGGTCCGACTTCGCCTACGGTGGGTACGAACTGTTCAATCCGGCCCGCGGCATGTACCACCAGTCGAACGTCGCCCACATCCGGTACGATGCCTCCGGCGTGCAGAGCCCGCAGTCGATGTACGGCGGCTTCGGACGGGCCCCGGCGTTCACGCGTGCCTCGAACGACCTCCTCTGGGCCGAAGCCGAGCTCCGTCGGACCGGCGGCTCGCTGACCAACGCCGCCTCGCTCATCAACGGGACGCGCGTAACTCGGGGTGGCTTGCCGGCCGCTGCCGCCAGCGACGGTCAGGCCGTGCTCCTGCAGCGACTGGAGTACGAGCAGGAAGTCGAGCTCCTCGGCCTTGGACCCTCGCCGTTCTACCAGCGGCGTCGCGCCACCAATGGCCTGATCACTGGCACTCCACGCGAGATGCCGGTACCCGCGAGGGAGCTCGGTGTCACCGGCGCCGCGTTCTACACGTGGGGCGGCACGGGGGCGGCCAACTCGCCGACCCCGCCGTGAGGCCGTGACGGCTCAGGCTTGATCCGCAGGGGTCGGTGGCAGACGCCACCGACCCCTGCGAGCTTACGGTCCATGACGCTCCTTCTCGAGGTGCGACGCGCCCACGGGCCTGCCCGCAGGGGGGCCCTGCTGATGGCGCTGTTCGCGGCGTGCGGCCGCCCGGACGCCCCCGCAGTGGCGGTGATCCCTGCCGGCATGAACGCGTCTCCCATGACCGACGACCGGGACGCCGCTCGGCTCTGCGGCTACCTGGCGACGCGGCCCGAGACGCCCATGCGCTTCCCTTGGCCGTCCGGCGCCGACAGCACCGTCACGCCATATCTCCTCGCCTACGTGGACGGGCCGCAGGTGCGGGGCGTTCGCGTCGTCGTCCCCGGGACACCCGCGCGATACGTGTTCCGAGGCGTCACGCGCGACGGGCGCCAGCGGTTGTCGTTCGAACGTCCTGTTCCCGGGCTTGATACGCCGGCTGCCATGGCGGCCGCCGAAGGGCGACCCCCCGCGGCGCTGCTGACCCTCGATTCCGTGGCCGCGACGGCGGGCGTACCGGTGGATTCGTCGCGGGCGCCACTCGGCGCCGCGTGGCCGGACAGCGCGTCCGAGCCGGATCGCGCGGTGCCCGACCTGCACCGACTCCCCGAGTCGCGCGTTACGCTCGACGTGGCGTGCCCCGTCGCGACGATCGGGACGCAGGCACTTCCGCGCGTCGACCGCATCTTCCGCGTCGAGGTGCCGGCCGGCCGCACCCTGTCCGTTCGTGCGCGCGGGTCGGTGCACGACCTGCTGGTGACGCTCGATGCCCCGGCCACCCCCGACAGCGCACGGACGCGGCTCCGCCGCGTCGCACTCGATTCGTTGCGCGTCGGCGAGGCGCGCACGGTGACGGTGCGGGTGCGCACCGTGCCCAGGGCGCGCGACCAAGAGGCGTCGTCGTTCGTGGTGGTGACGCTACGCCTGACCTAGCGCGCCCGTCGAGGCCGCCCCCCGGGCGACCTCAGCTCGCTGCCGGCTCCGGCCGCGGGAACAGCGCCGCCTTCCGCACCTCCCACCCGCCCGCGTCGAGCGCATCCAGGTGCACCAGGCGCTGCGCATGCACGTCACCGGGCCCCCCGATGGCCTCCCACAAGGCCTGCGCCTTGCCCGGAATGAACGGGCCGAGCACCACCGCCAGGCGCGCCAGGCGCCGCACCAGCGACGCCAGCACCACGTCGAGTTCCTCCGCCTTCGCCGGGTCCTTCGCCAGCTTGAACGGGGCGGTGGCCTGCACGTATTCGTTGGCGCGCGTCACCGCGCGCCAGATGCACGCGAGCGCCTCGTGCGGCAGGAAACCGCGGGCCCCCTCCATGGCCGCGTCGGCCTCGCGGAGGTCGGCGAGGTCGTCCCGGTCGCCGTCCACCGGCCCGGCGGATGGCACGACCCCGTCGCGGTACTTCTCGACCATCGCCGTCACGCGGCTCGCGAGGTTGCCGAGCCCGTTGGCGAGGTCCGCCGTGTAGCGCTCGTCGAACCGCTCCCACGAGAACGAGCCGTCGCCGTCGAAGGGAACTTCGCGCAGCAGGAAGTACCGGAACGCGTCCGCGCCGAAGCGGTCGATCGCCTCGGGAAGCGAAACCTTCACGCCGGCGCTCTTGGAGAACCGTTCCCCGCCGAACGAGATGAACCCGTGTGCCCACACGCGCCCCGGCAGCGGCAGCCCCGCGGCCTCGAGCATGGCGGGCCACACGACCGCGTGGAGCCGCGTGATGTCCTTGCCGACCACGTGCACCTGCGCCGGCCAGCGTGTCGCCCAGTCGCCGTCCGGGAAGCCGGTGGCCGTGAGGTAGTTGGGGAGCGCGTCGAACCAGACCCATGTCCCCTGCGGCACGCCGTCGTCCGTGTCGTACGGGAAGGGGATCGCCCACGCGAGGCGCGAGCGGGTGATCGAGAGGTCCTCGAGCCCATGCGCCAGCAGCGCCAGCACCTCGTTGCGGCGCGACTCGGGCTCGAGGAAGCCCGGCCGCTCGGCGAGCAGCCGCTCGAGCAACCCCTGATAGGCGCTGAGCCGGAAGAACCAGTTCGTTTCCGTCGTCCACTGCAGTTCGCGGGTGGGGTGCAGGAGGCACCGGCCGTTGACGATCTCGCCGTCGCGCTTGAAGAGCTCGCAGCCGACACAGTACCAGCCCTCGTAGCGCCGCTGGTAGAAGTCGTCGGGGCGCCGCTCGTGGATGCGCCGGATGAGCGCCACCACGCCGGCCTTGTGGGCGGCATCCGTGGTGCGCACGAACTGGTCGTAGGCGACGCCGAGGCGGGCCCATGTGTCGCGGAAGACCTGCGCGACGCCATCCACGAACGCCTGCGGCGCCACGCCCTGCGCGGCGGCCGTCTGCGCGACCTTCATGCCGTGCTCGTCCATGCCGATGCAGAGGTGCACGGCCTCGCCGCGGATCCGGTGCCAGCGCGCGATGGCGTCGGCACCGATCTTCTCGAGCGCATGCCCGAAGTGCGGGTCGCCGTTCGCGTAGTCGATGGCGGTGGTGATGTAGAACCTCTTCACGGCGTGGGCGCCCCTCCCGCCGGGGGCCCGGATGTGCCGCCCCCCGGGCGATGGCGCCGCCCGCCGCGCCGCCCGCGGCGGCGGCGGCGCTCCTCCGCTGCGGCGGCCTCGTCGGTCGGGGACGCCGGCGGGGCGCTCGGCGGGGCGCTCGGCGGGGCGCTCGGCGGGGCGCTCGGCGGGGCGCTCGGCGGGGCGCTCGGCGGGGCGCTCGGCAGACCCACCGGCGGGGCGGCGTCCGCCGTCTTCGGCCGCTGGGGCGGGCGCGTGTCCTGACGCGGGGGCCGGCGTTCCTGCACCGGCAGACGGCGCTCCCGCGGGGCCGCGCCGCCGCGGTCGCCGCCGCGGTCGCCGCCGCGGTCGCCGCCGCGGTCGCCGCCGCGGTCGCCGCCGCGGTCGCCGCCGCGGTCGCCACCGCGGTCGCCGCCGCGGTCGCCACCGCGGTCGCCACCGCGCGGGTCCGCGACGCGGGGCGGGGGGCTCGTCTCCTCGTCGTCCTCGGCATCCTCCCCCGTCCGCTCGTCGAGGTCGGGCTCGGTGATGGCGCCACCGGCCGCCTCGCGCTGGAAGTCGGCGAGCGCGAGCACGCGCACCTCGCCGTCGGCCGCGCGCAGCGTCACCCGTTCGCGAAAGATGTCGAGGGCGAGCACCTTCTCCTCGCCCTTCGCCGTCTGCACCAGCTTGCCGTCCCGCGGGAAGCGCTTGCGCTGCTGCACGTAGAAGTCGTGCTCGTAGCGCAGGCAGCACATGAGCCGGCCGCACGCCCCGGAGATCTGCGTCGGGTTGAGCGACAGCCGCTGGTCCTTCGCGACGCCGAGATTGACGGGCTTGAGCTCGGGGAGCCACGAGGCGGAGCAGTACTCGCGTCCGCAGCGGCCGATGCCGGACAGCCGCTTCGCCTCGTCGCGTACGCCGATCTGCCGCAGCTCGATCCGGGTGCGGAAGCGCGCCGCGAGGTCGCGGACGAGCTCGCGGAAGTCCACGCGCTGCTCGCTCGAGAAGTAGAGCACGAGCTTCTGCCGGTCCCAGCGCCACTCGGCGTCGCAGAGCTTCATGGCGAGCCGGAAGTGCCGGACGCGCTCGGTGGCTTCGCGCCGGGTGGGCTCGTCGCGTTGCCGCAGCTCGTCGTGGCGGGCGCGGTCCCCCTTGCCGGCCACGCGCAGGGCCTTGGCGGTCGGCCAGCCCGCGCCGAACCCGCGGGCGGTGCCGCGTCCCCGGCGCAGGGCGAGCTCGCCCGTGCTGTGGACGACGCCGTAGTCCTCGCCGCGGTCGGCCTCGACGATGACCGGGGTACCGACCTTCGGGACCTCGCGGCCCGACCACAGGAAGAACTCCCGGCGGTTGCCCTTGAAGGCGACCTCGACCACCGCCGGCTCGGCCGGTGGCTCGGGGGCGGGCGGAGCGGTCGGGACGGTCGTCTCGGGGCCGGCGGAGGCGGACATCGTGCATCAAAGATACACGATGCCGCCCGTCACGCGTCGGACTCGACCACCTGCCCCATCGCGAGGAACTTCTCGCGCCGCCGCCGCAGCAGCTTCTCGGGCTTGATCTCCTTGAGCGTCTCGAGTGCCTCGACGAGCGCGTCGTGCAGGGTCCGCGCGGCCGCCTCGGGATCGGCGTGGGCCCCCCCGGCGGGCTCGGGAAGGATGTCGTCGATGACGCCGAGCCGCCTGAGGTCGGGGGCGGTGATGCGGAGCGCGTCCGCCGCGCGCTCGCGCATCTCGATCGACTTGCCGTCCTTCCACAGGATGGCGGCGCAGCCCTCGACGGTGATGACCGAGTAGACGCTGTGCTCGAACATCAGCACGCGGTCGGCGACGCCAAGCGCGAGGGCGCCGCCCGAGCCGCCCTCGCCGATGACGGTCGCGATGATCGGGACGGTCAGGCGGCTCATCTCGTACAGGTTGCGGGCGATCGCTTCCGACTGGCCGCGCTCTTCGGCCCCGAGCCCCGCCCACGCGCCGGGCGTGTCGATGAACGTGAGCACCGGCACCTGGAACTTCTCGGCCAGCTTCATGAGGCGCAGCGCCTTGCGGTAGCCCTCGGGGTGCGGCATCCCGAAGTTGCGCCGCAGGTTCTCCTTGGTGTCGCGGCCGCGCTGGTGGCCGATGACCATCACCGTCTCGCCGTCGAGGCGCGCCCAGCCGGCGGCGATGGCGGCGTCCTCGCGGAACGCCCGGTCCCCGTGCAGCTCGATCCAGTCGGTCATGCACAGCCGCACGTAGTCGAGCGTGAACGGCCGTCGCGGGTGCCGAGCCACCTGCACCCGCTGGAGCGGCGTGAGGTTGCGGTAGATGTCGGCCTTGAGCGACTCGAGCTTGGCCGACAGCGGCGCGATCTCGGCTGCCACCTCGACCTCGTGGCCCTCGGCCGACTTGCGCAACTCCTCGATCTGCCGTTCCAGCTCGGCGATCGGCTTCTCGAACTCCAGCAGCGTGGTGCCCATCAGGTCCCTCGTTCGAGGCGGACGCGCGCGTCTCCGAGCAGCGCCCGCAGTTCCTTGAGGGCCGCACCACTCGCGCTGACGCGCAGCGAGCGGGAGCGCCAGCGGGCGCGCTGCCCGGCCCCGTCGTTCCACCGGATCTCCAGCGGCGAGGACCCGGGATGGGTCTCCGCCACCGCCCGGACATCGGCCCACAGCGAGGCGCCGGCGGCGCCCGTCTCCGGGTCCACGTCGAGCGCCACCGTGAACTGCCCGGCCGCGCGCACCTCGGCCATCCGCTGCACCGACTCGACGATGAAGGTCGGTGACTCGGCCCCCTGATCCCGCTTCGAGTAGCCGCCCGTGATCAGCAGCGGAATGTCGGGGCGGATGGACTCCCCGATCGCCGCCCATTTCTCCGGGAAGACGAGCAGCTCCCCGGCCCCGGAGAAGTCCTCCACGGCCAGTCGCGCGAACTCGGCCCCGCTCTTCTTCGAGACCTGCCGCTTGACCGCCGTCACCACCACCGCGAGCGAGATGGGTTCCGGGGTCCACCCGCCCAGTTGCGCCACGCCGTGGGTCGCGAGGAGCTCGGCCTCGGTGCGGAAGGGTTCCAGCGGGTGTCCCGAGACGTAGAAGCCGAGGATCGCCTTCTCCTGCTGCAGCCGCTCGGCTTCGCCCATCGGCGGCACCACCGGAAGCGCGCGGGCCCCCTCCGCCGTGCGCGGCGCGGCCGGGGCGGCCTCGCCGAAGAGCGAGGCCTGCCCGAGTTCGCGCTCCTGCTGAGCGAGTGTCGCCTCCTGCATCGCGGCGTCGAGGCCGGCGAGCAGCTGCGCGCGGTGTGCGCCCCCGAGGTCGTCGAGCGCGCCGGCGCCGACGAGCGCCTCGAGGGCGCGGCGGTTGCAGGCGCGCAGGTCGATGCGGGCGCAGAAGTCGAACAGGTCGGCGAAGGGCCGCTCGGTGCGCGCCGCGAGAACCGAGTCGATCGCCGAGCGGCCGACGTTGCGGATCGCCCCGAGCCCGAAGCGCAGGCGCCGGTCACCGACGACGGTGAACTTCCAGCCGCTCTCGTTGACGTGCGGCGGCAGCACCTCGAGCCCGAGTTCGCGCGCCTCGGTGACGTACTTCACCACCGAGTCGGTGTCGCCGATGCAGCTCGTCAGCAGGGCGGCCATGAAGTCGGCCGGCCAGTGCGCCTTGAGCCACGCGGTGTGGTAGGCGACGACCGAGTACGCCACCGAGTGCGACTTGTTGAAGCCGTAGCGCCCGAAGGTCTCGATCTGGGCCGCGAGGTCCTCGATGACGCCGCGGTCGTGGCCCCGCGCGACCGCCTTCGCGGTGAACTTGCCGAGCTCGACCCGGATGAGCTCGGCGTCCTTCTTGCCGACCGCCTTGCGCAGCACGTCGGCCTCGGCGAGCGAGATCCCCGCGAGGATCTGCGCGATGCGCATCACCTGTTCCTGGTAGGTGATGACCCCGTAGGTCGGCTCCAGCACCGGCTCGAGCTCGGCGAGCGGGTACGCCACCGCCTCGTCGCCGCGCTTGCGCCGGATATAGGTGTGGTGCATCCCGCTGTCCAGCGGGCCGGGGCGGAGCAGCGCGTTGGAGGCGACGAGGTCGTCGAACCGGTCGCACCGCATGCGCTTGAGCACGTCGGTCGCGAGCGGCGACTCGAACTGGAAGACCCCGGCGGTCCGGCCGGCGCGCAGCAGCCGGTAGGTCGCCTCGTCGTCGAGCGGCAGCGCGTCCACGTCCACCACGGTGCCGGTCCGCGCGGCGATGGACTTCACCGCGTCGCTGATCACCGTGAGCGTGGTCAGCCCGAGGAAGTCCATCTTGAGCATGCCCGCCTTCTCGAGGGCGTTCATGTCGTACTGCGTCACGACCACCGACTCCTCGCCGCCGGCGCCGGCACCGGAGCCCTTGGTGCTCTGCGTGCAGACCGGGACGTAGTCGTCGAGCGGGCCGGGCGCGATCACCACGCCTGCGGCGTGGACGCCGGTGTGCCGCGAGAGTCCCTCGAGCGCGACGGCGAAGTCGAGCAGCTGCGTGTAGCGCGGGTCGTCCTCGTACAGCCGTCGGACGTCGGGGATCTGCCCGATCGCCTCGCGGACGGTCAGCGAGAAATTCGGCTGGTTCGGGATCAGCTTCGCCAGCGCGTCGGTCTCGGCCGGGGTGAAGCCGAGCACCCGACCGACGTCCTTCACCGCCGCGCGCGACTTCATCGTGCCGAACGTCACGATCTGGCCGACCGACTCGCGCCCGTACTTCCCGCGGACGTACTCGATGACCTCGCCCCGGCGCTCGAAGCAGAAGTCCACGTCCACGTCGGGCATCGAGACGCGTTCCGGGTTCAGGAAGCGCTCGAAGAGGAGGTCGAACCGCAGCGGACAGACGTTCGTGATGCGGAGCGCGTACGCGACGAGCGACCCGGCCGCCGAGCCGCGGCCCGGCCCGACGGGGATGCCGCGGTCGCGGGCCGCCTTGATGAAGTCGGCGACGATCAGGAAGTAGCCCGCGTAGCCGGTCTTGGTGATGACGTCCAGCTCGTAGGCGAGCCGCTCCTGCACGTCCGCCGGCAGCGGGTCGCCGTAGCGGTCCCGGGCGCCCTCGGTGGCGAGCCGCACGAGGAGGTCGTTCTCGCTCGCTACGCCTTCCGGCAGCGGGAACGACGGGACATGGTACTTCTTCTCGAAGACGATGTCCGTCTCGTCCGCGATCCGGAGCGTGTTCGCGAGCACGTCCGGCCGGCCCGGAAAGGCAGCGGCCATCTCGGGGGCGCTCTTGAAGTAGAGCCCCTCGTCGTAGTGCATCCGGTTCGGGTCCGAGCGATCCTTCCCCAGCCCGATGCACAACAGGACGTCGTGCGCGGCGTGCGACTCGGCCCCGAGGAAGTGCGCATCGTTCGTGGCCACCACCGGCAGGCCGAGTTCGCCGGCGAGGTCGAAGACCTGCGCGTTGAGCGCCTGCTGGCCCTCGGAGCCGTGTGCCTGCACCTCGAGGTAGTAGCGGCCGTCGAACAGGTTGGCGTACCACTCGGCGGCCGCCTTCGCCTCGGCCCGCCGGCCCGCCATCAGGTGCGAGGCGACCTCCCCCGCCATGCAGGCCGACGAGACGACCAGCCCCTCGCCGTACCGGGCCAGCAGCTCCCGATCCACCCGCGGGCGGACGTAGAACCCCTCGGTGTAGGCCAGCGAGGAGAGCTTGACGAGGTTCCGGTAGCCGGCGAGGTCGCGGGCCAGCAGGACCAGGTGATAATATGGTTTGGTGCCGGGGGCCGGCCGCGTCCGCTCGCTCCGGTGGCCGGGGGCGACGTACGCCTCCATCCCGATGATGGGACGCACCCCCGCCTTTCTGGCCTTCTCCTGGAACTCCCACGCGGCGTGCAGGTTACCGTGATCGGTAATGGCCAGCGCTGGTTGTTCGAAGTCCTTCGCCCGCCGGATCAGGTCGTCGATCCGGTTCGCGCCATCGAGCAGCGAGTACTCGGAATGACAGTGCAGGTGGACGAACGACATGGATCGCCCAAGGTAGTGATCCCCGTCACGGGCGTCAAAACAGCTTCTGCCGCACACAACCGGCCGGCGGGGGGAATTCCTGCATCTATGGCGAAGAGAATCACCTTCCCCTCATGCTTGTCGTTGTTTGTCGTTGTTGTGGCCGGTTGCGGGCGCGATAGTGGCGCACCAGCCGCCCAGCGATTCCGGCTTGGACCCATCTCCGGCGACTCCGTCGTATCGGCCCCTGTCGGCGACCTTGCCGGGGCAGCCCTTCGCGTCGTCGTCCGTACCGAGGCCGGCGTCCCTGCCCGGGGGGTCGAGGTGCGCTTCGCCGTCCTGCCGGGCTCCACGCCGGCGGGCCAAGGCCCGATCCTGCGCGACTCCCTCGCCCTTTCCGACGTCAATGGAGTCGCCGAAATGGGGGTGCGCGCCACCGCCCTCGGCGATCGCGGCGTCGTCAGGGCTTCCCTCGTGGCCCAGCGCGACCAAGCCGTTGACCTGATCGTTCGCGGGACGACCCGGAGCACCGTCGCATCGGTGCAGCCCGCGAACCCCGGCGGCGGCGACACGCTCATCATCCGCGGCTTCGGCCTGGGAACGGTGGCATCGGCCGTATCGGTGGCCATCGGGGGCCAGCAGGCGGCCCTGCTCGGCGTGGCGGCCGACACGCTGGTCCGGGCCATCGTGCCGGCGTGCCTGCCCAACGGGGCGACGTCGGTGACGGTCCGCAACGGCACCCGGCAGACCGATCCGACCCCCGTGACGATCGCCAACCGGGGCAGCGTGCTGGCCCTCGCGACCCTCCAGCCGCAGGTGGTGACGGACACGGCGCTGGGGCGCGGGTGCATCGCCCTGCCGGCGGACGGCGGCCGGTACCTGCTCGTCCCGCACTTCGCCTCGGCGATTGATGGCGGCCCTCCGGCCCCCCCCGCCGCCGCGGTGTCGGGCTACAGTCTCTCCGCCAGCGCAACGGTGTCGCTGGCGGCGGGTGGCGCGGGTGCCGCGCCCGTCCCGTCGCCGCCGCCGGTGCTCGCGATGCCGGCACCCGCCGATCCGGCTGGGGCATTCCACCTGCGGCTTCGCGAGCGGGAGCGCGACCTCGCCCGTCGCCTGACGAGCCCGCCGGCGTATCCCATCGAGCCGACGGTCGTCGAGCCGCCGGCGGTCGGGTCGCGCCGGACGTTCCAGGTGATCCGCAACATCGAGACGCTCGAGACCGGCGCGGTCGAGATGCGACTCGCCTACGTCGGGGCGAACTCGCTGGTGTACCAGGATGCCTCGCCGCCGGCCGGCGTCGGCTTCACGGATGCCGAGCTCGGCGTCTTCGCCCCGCTCTTCGACAACGCCCTGCACGGTCTCGCCGTGAACACCTTCGGGCCGGAGACCGACATCGACGGCAACGGCCGGGTGATCGTGCTCATCACGGAGGCCATCAACCGGCTCACGCCGTCCTCCGCGTGCGGCCGGTTCATCGCCGGCCTGTTCTACGGGCTCGACCTCTTCCCCGGGGAACGGGGATCGAACGGCGGCGAGGTGTTCTATGCCGTCGCACCGGACAGCGCGGCAGCGGCCGGCTGCGCCCGCCGGAAGTCCGACGTGCGCTTCCTGCTGCCGGCGACGTTCATTCACGAGTTCCAGCACATGATCTCCTTCGGCCAGCACGTCACCCTGCGGGGCGGCCAGCAGGAGGACATCTGGTTGAACGAGGGACTCAGCCACATTGCCGAGGAAGCCGCCGGCCGCTGGTACGAGTCGCGCTACCCCGCGCCGTCGGGACGCACGAACCCCGACCAGCTCTTCCCCGACTCGGCGCAGGCATTCTCGCCGCCGCAACTGCAGAACACGTATCGCTGGCTGCAGGGGCTCCGCACCGCGGGGACCTCGGGAACCTTCTATTCCGGGCAGGGGACGCTCGAGGAGCGCGGTGCCACGTGGGCCTTCCTGCGGTGGCTCGGCACCCAGTACGGCGAGGGGGTCTTCGGACGGCTCGTGCAGACGCGGCAGATGGGACGGGCGAACGTCGCGGCGGCGACGGGCCGACCGTTTCCCGCGCTCTACGGCGACTTCGCGGCGGCGATCTTCGCCGACTCGATTCCCGGGGGGCCGCCGCGCAGCGCGATGCCCACGCGGCTCAGCTTCGGGCCCGATCGCAACCTGCGGCGCATCTTCGCGCGCTTCAACGTGACGGGGCCCGTGCAGTTCCCGGTGCCGTTCCCGGTCGCGCCCGACACGCTGCGTGCCGGCCAGGTCGTCGGGGGCCAGCTGCCCCCGGGCGGGATGCAGTACACGATCCTGGTCACGCCGACGGGCGGGCCGCCGGTGCAGGTGCGCTTCGCGCCGACGACCGGCACGGCCTTCCCGGCGGGCGTGGGCGCGCAGGTGACGTTCGTGCGGCTGCCGTGACGCGACGCGTCCGCGGCGCTCAGCCGCGGCGCTCAGCCGCGGCGCTCAGCCGCGGCGCTCAGCCGCGGCGCTCAGCCGCGGCGCTCAGCCGCGGCGCTCAGCCGCGGACGAGCCCGCTCTCGATCGCGAACTTCGTGAGCCCGGCGACCGTGCGGATGCCGAGCTTGTCCATGAGGTTCTCGCGGTGGCTCTCCACCGTGCGGCGCCCGATCCCCAGCTCGGCGGCGATCTCCTTGTTGGTGAGGCCGCGCGCGATGCCGGCGAGCACCTCCTTCTCGCGCTGCGACAGCACGTCGAGCGACGCCGCGTCGCGCCCGCTCGAGCGCTCGGCGAGGGCGCGGGCCATCGGCGGCGAGAAGAAGGTCCCGCCCATGATCGCCGTGCGCACCGCCGAGCGCAGGTCGGTGGCGGCGTCGTCCTTGAGCAGGTAGCCGCTCGCCCCGGCACGCACCGCCTGGCGGGCGTACTCCGGGTCGTCGTGCATCGAGAGGATCAGCACCCGGGCGTCGGGGGCCGCGCCGCGCACGCGCGTCAGGCCGCTGACGCCGCTGGCGTCCGGGAGCGAGAGGTCGAGGACGATCACGTGCGGCGCCTGCCGCTCGATGAGCGTGAGCGCCTCGCCGATGCTGCCGGCCTCGCCGACGACGTCGAACTCGGCGTCCATCGCGAGCACCGAGCGGATGCCGGCGCGCACGAGGTGGTGGTCGTCCACGAGCAGGACGCGGATGGGGGATGGGGGAGCCATGGGTGGCGGGTAATCAGGCGGAGGGCCGCGCCAAGGGCAAGCGGACGGTGACCGCCGCGCCGCCCCCCTCGGCGCCGGCCACGACGACGTCGCCCCCGAGGGCGGCGACGCGCTCGCGCATGCCGGCCAGCCCGACGTGGGCGGTTCCGTCGGTGCCGGGGCTCGCGGAACCCGCCAGGCCGCGGCCGTCGTCGCGGACGTCGAGGGTCAGGCCGTCGCCGGCGTGCACCAGCCGCACGCGCACCGAGCGCGCGTCGGCATGGCGGGCGACGTTGGCGAGCGCCTCCTGCAGCGCGCGGAAGAGGGCGAGCTCCCCCTCCGGGCTCACCTTCGGAAGCGTCGCCGGATCGGGCATGGCGACGCCGACGTCGAGTCCGCTCCGGTCGCGGAAGTCGGCGCACAGCGACGCGAGCGCGGGGACGAGGCCCAGGTCGTCGAGCAGCGCGGGGCGCAGGTCGCGCGCGACGGCGCGGATGCCGCGGATGCCGCCGGACAGGAGCGCGAGCGCGTCCTCGAGCCGCACGGCGTCCTCGGGGGCGAGGCGCTCGTGCAGGACGGCGAGTTCCATCTTCACGGCGGCCAGCACCTGCGCCGACTCGTCGTGCAGCTCCCGCGCGAACCGGCGACGTTCCTCCTCGTGCTGGCGCACCATGAGTCCCTGCAGCCGTTCGAGTTCGCGCGTGCGCTGGGCGAGGCCGACCTGCAGAGTCGCGGCGTCGAGCGCCGTGCCGATCTGCTCGCCGAGTGCCGCGAGGAACCGGCGGTCGAGGGCGGCGAACGGGTTGCGCGCGTCGCCGACGATGAGCAGGGCCCCCGCCGCGCCGGCCCCCTGCGGCACGCGCAGGGTCGCGCTGAACGGGAAGGGGACGCGGTCGGGGAACGGGCCGGACCATCCCTCGCAGGCCCCCGCCCCGCGCTCGCACGAGAGCGCGCCGCCGGTGTCGCGCCGGTAGTACGCCGCCCCGCGCACGGACGGGAGCGTGAGCAGCTGCCCGAGGATGGCGTCGAGCAGCGACTCCCGCGGACGCGCCGCTCCCGGGGCGAGTTCGCGGGAGACGGTCGCGAGCGCCGCGATCCCGCGCCGCAGGTCGTCGGCCACCAGCAGGAGCATCCCCGCGCCGACGGCCAGCGCGAGCAGGATGTCGAGGTAGTAGCCCCACGGGATCCACGCGCCGCGCGCCCGGAGGATGGGGTAGTCGAGGTGGTGCAGCGCCCACAGTCCGTACGCGCCGGCGAGGACGCCGCCCCCGGGCGAGCCGGTGGCGAGTGCGTACCGCAGGAAGACCCAGCCGGTGTGGGCCGTCGCGCCGGCCAGGAAGAACGCCGCCGGGATCGCCGCGAGCCCGACGTTGTCGAGCTGTCCCATCGCGACCCACGCCCACGCGAGGGGGATCGCCGCCACCCCGAGGAGCCACGGCCGGAGCGCCAGGCGCTCGGCGAACACGAGCGCCGTGCCGAGCAGCGCGAGCGCGCTCCACCCGGTGAGTACCTGATGCCAGAACAGGAGCACCGGTGCCCCGGTGCGCACGAACGCCAGGATGGCGAGCAGGCGCAGGAGATAGAGCGTCCACGCGGCGGTCCACCACGCGAAGACGGGCTTGCGGTACGTGCGCGCGAGCAGCGCGCTGACGAGTCCGAGGCCGAGGACGACGGCCGCCTGCAGGACGGCGGGGTGCAGGTCCGGCGGCATGCGGGCTAGAAGCGGCCGCCGAGCAGCGCGCGCAGGTCGATCGGCGCGCGCACCGGGGCGTCGTCGCGCGCGGGGCGGTCGTCGTCGCCGAGCGCGACGCGCAGCATCAGCTCGCGGACGTCGCGGTCGAGGTAGCGGCTCACCTGGTCGAGCGAATAGTCGGCGCCGCGCCGTGTGGCGTAGGCGTTGAGCGGGTAGGTGACGTACAGCTGGTGCCGGGCGCGCGTGAGGGCGACGTAACAGAGCCGGCGCTCCTCCTCGGCACCCTCGGGGGTGGCGAGCGACCGGGCGAGCGGGAGGTAGCCGTCCACGGCCCACGGCATGAAGACGACATCCCATTCGCGTCCCTTCGCGGAGTGGATCGTCGAGATCACGAGCGCGTCGTCCGGCCCGTCCTCGCCCTGCGCGAGGTCCTGCGTCGCCTGCGGCGGCTCGAGGGCGATGGCGGTGAGGAAGCTGGCGCGGTCCGGGTAGCCCGACGCGATCGTCTGCAGCTGGTCGAGGTCGGCGAGCCGGGCCTCGGGGCGGTCGTACTTCTCGCGCAGGAGCTCGTCGTAGAGGGTCCGCACCCGCGCGATCTCGAGCCCCACCGCGCCGCCGACGCCGTCGCCCACCGCGACGGTCTCGCGGAGCGAGTCGAGCAGGGCGGCCAGCGCGCGGTGGGCGGCCTGCGCGCGCGCCGGCGGCGCGAAGTGGCGGAAGGCGGCCGGTGCCCAGGCCCCGGCCGACATCGCCTCGACGGCCGAGCGCGCCGTGGCCTCGCCGATTCCCGGCATCAGCAGCAGGATCCGGTACCAGCTCACCTCGTCGCGCGGGTTCTCGAGGATCCGCAGAAAGGCGAGCACGTCCTTGACGTGCGCCGCCTCGAGGAACTTGAGCCCCCCCCACTTGTCGAACGGGATGCCGCGGCGCTGCAACTCGATCTCGAGGTCGGCGCTCATGAAGCCGGCGCGCACGAGCACCGCCATCCCCGACAGCGCGATCCCCTCCTCGTAGAGTTCGAGGATGCGGTCGGCGATGAACCGGGTCTGCTGCGGCTCGTCGCGCGCGGTCACGAGCCACGGGCGCTCGCCCCCGGTGCGCGAGGTCCAGAGCGCCTTGCGGAAGCCCTCCGACGCCTTGGCCATGACCGCGTTGGAGACGGCGAGGATCGCCGGGGTCGAGCGGTAGTTCTGCTCGAGCGCCACCAGCGTCGCCCCGCCGAAGTCGCGCGGGAAGTCGAGGATGTTGCGCACCGTCGCGCCGCGGAACGAGTAGATGCTCTGCGCATCGTCGCCGACCACGGTGAGGTTCGCGGGGGCGCCCCCGCGGCCCACCATGCCGCGCAGGATGCGCGCCTGCAGCGCGTTGGTGTCCTGATATTCGTCCACCAGGACGTGGTCGTAGAGCGCGGCCATCCGGTCGGCCAGCTCGCCGCCGCGCTCGAGCAGCATCGCCCACGAGAGCAACAGGTCGTCGTAGTCGAGCAGGTTGCGCTCGGCCTTGCGCCGCGTGTACTCCCGCAGCACCGCGCGGATGGCGGGCTCGTGCTCGACGAAGGCGGGCAGCTCGTCGCCGAGCAGCGTCTCGAGCGGGATCTCCGTGTTCACGTGGCGCGAGTACAGCCAGTGCAGCGTCTCCTTCTTCGGGAAGCGCTTCTCGTGCGGCTTGCCCGGGCCGGCCGCGGCGCGCGCGAGCTGCATGAGGTCCTCGGCGTCGGCCTGGTCGAGGATCGTGAAGTCCGACGGGAGGCCGGCCGACGGCCCGTACCGGCGCAGGAGCCGGTTGGCGGTGCCGTGGAAGGTCCCGCCGTGCACGCGCGCGCTCGCGGCTCCCACGAGCCGCTCCGCCCGCGAGAGCATCTCCTGCGCGGCGCGGCGCGTGAAGGTCAGGAGCAGGATGCGTTCGGGGGCGACGCCCCCCTCGATCAGGTGCGCCACCCGGTGCACCAGCGTGCGCGTCTTGCCCGTGCCGGCACCGGCGACGATCAGCAGCGGGCCGCCGGGATGCACGACGGCCCGCTGCTGCTCGACGTTGAGCCCGGCGAAGTCGCGCTCCAGGTCGGTGCTGGCGGCGACGTCGCGGGGCTTGGGCTGGTAGATGCGCGGGAGGTCGGACACGGGGGAGGGGCGACGCCGGGGACGCCGGCAGCCGGGGCGCGGCATCCGGCGGGCGCGAGCGGCAATCTACGGCGCGCCCGGGCGGGGAAGGGCCGGCGCCTCCGCCGCGAGCGCCGCGCGAGCGACCGGCAGGGCCGCGAGCCCGAAGGTCCCGGCAACCCCGGCGACGACGGCGGCGGTGACTGCCGGCCCCGCCGGCGCCGAGGCCCCCAGTTCGCGCGTCACCGAGGTCATCGTGACGTCGGCGATGCCGCACGGCACGATCACGTCGAACAGCGACAGGTCGGTCGAGACGTTGAGCGCGAAGCCGTGCCACGTTACCCAGTCGCGGGCATGGACCCCGATGCTCGCCAGCTTGCGGTCGGCCACCCAGACGCCCGTGAGCCCGGCGCGGCGCGCGCACGGCAGGCCCAGCGCCGCCATCGCGTCGATCAGCCCCTGCTCGATCTGCCGCAGGTACCAGTGCAGGTCCTGCCGGTGGCGCTTGAGGTCCACGACCGGGTACCCGACGAGCTGGCCGGGCGCGTGGAGCGTCACGTCGCCGCCGCGCTCGACCTCGCGGAGGGCGATCCCCCGCGCGGCGAGCGCCGGCGCCGGCAGCAGCAGGTGTCCCGCCTTGCTCGACCGGCCGAGCGTCACCACCGGCGGATGCTCGCACAGCAGCAGCACGTCCTGCGGGATCTCCCCCGTGATGCGCGCCCGCGCGACCGCCCGTTGAAGACCAAGGGCCTCGTCGTAGTCGACGAGGCCCAGGTCGCACACCCACAGCGCGCGCGCCGATGGCGCGTCAGGCATGCAGCATCTTGCCCATCGAGTCGAGCACCGCCTCGGCCACCGCCTCGGAGAGCGTGGGGTGGGCGTGGACCGCGAGGTCGATCTCCTCGACGGTGAACTCGTTCTCGCGGGCGACGACGAGCTCGTGCAGCAGCTCCGTCACGTGCGGCCCGACCAGGTGGGCGCCGAGGATCTCGCCGTGCTTCGCCCCGCGGATGATCTTCACGAAACCGTCGGTCTCCCCCGAGGTGCGGGCGCGGCCGTTGGCCGAGAAGGGGAACTTGCCGATCTTGTAGTCGAGCTTCTGCTCCTTGCACTGCGCCTCGGTCAGGCCGATGGAGGCGACCTCGGGGTGGCAATAGGTGGCGCTCGGGATGTTGCCGTAGTTGACCGGGTGGTACGGCGCACCGGCGATGATCTCGGCCACCACGTGGCCTTCGCGCGAGCCCTTGTGCGCGAGCATCGGCGGGCCGGCGACGTCGCCGATGGCGTAGATGCCGGGCGTCGTGGTCTCGAGCCGCTGGTTGACCTTGATGAAGCCGCGGTCGGTGAGCTGGACGCCGGCTTCCTTGAGGCCGATCCCCTCGACGTTCGGTGCGCGGCCGGCGGCGACGAGCACCTGCTCGACCTCGAGCGTGTGCTTCTGGCCTCCGGACTCGACGTGCAGCGTCACCCCGTTCGGGCGGACGTCGGCCTTGGTGATCTTGGCACCGAGGAGCTGTTCGATGCCGCGCTTCTTGAACGCCTTGCCCAGCTCGGCCGAGCAGTCGGCGTCTTCGATGGGCAGCAGCCGGTCCATGACCTCGACGATCGTGACCTTGGTGCCGAAGGCCGCGAAGACGTCGGCGAACTCGCAGCCCACCGCGCCGGCGCCGACGACCGCCATCGTCTTGGGGGCCTTCTCGGCGATGAGCACCTCGTCGGACGAGACGACGGTGGTCTTGTTGAGCTCGAGCCCGGCCTGCGGCAGCCCCTTCACGCGGGAGCCGGTGGAGATCACGACGGCTTTCTTCGCCTCGTGCGTCTCTTCCTTGCCGTCGGCGCCCTTGACCGCCACGCGCTTGCCGCCGGCGAGGCGTCCGGTGCCCTTGATCCAGGCGACCTTCCACTTCTTGAAGAGGAACTCGACGCCCTTGGAGTTCTGGGTGGAGACGGCGCGCGAGCGCTTCATCGCCGGCCCGAAGTCGAGGTGCACGCCGTCGAGGGTGATGCCGTGCTCCTTGGCCTTCTTGAGCTTCTCGGCCAACCCCGCGCTCTCGAGCAGCGCCTTCGCGGGGATGCAGCCCCAGAGGACGCAGGTGCCGCCGAGGGCTTCGCGTTCGATGACGGCCGCCGAGAGGCCGAGTTGCGACGCGCGGATCGCGCCGACGTAGCCGGCGGGGCCGCCGCCGAGGAAGATGACGTCGTAGGTAGCCATGGGGTGAACCTAGCGGGCGGGGGAGGGGGATGGGGGAGGACGCGGGGCCCGGCGCCCTACGCCAGCAGCAGCGGATTCTCCACGTACCGCCGCACCGTCTGCAGGAACCTCGCCCCGACCGCGCCGTCAATCGCCCGGTGGTCGCACGACAGCGTCACCCGCATGACGTCGCGCGGCACCCACGCGCCGGCTTCGTGCACCGGCTTCGTCTCGACCGCGCCGACGGCGAGGATCGCGACCTCCGGCGGGTTGATGATCGCCGTGAACTGGTCGATGCCGAACATCCCGAGGTTCGAGACGCTGAACGTGGCACCGGAGTACTGCTCCGGCGTGAGCTTCCGCTCGCGGGCGAGCCCGGCGAGGCGCTTGGCGTCGCGGGAGAGGTCGGTCATCCGCCGCGCGTGCGCATCGGCCAGCACCGGCACGATCAGCCCGTCGTCGGTGGCCACGGCCATGCCGAGGTGCACGCGCGCGAAGCGGCGGATGCGGTCGCCCAGCCAGTGCGCGTTCACCTCGGGGTGCTCGACGAGCGCAAGCGCCACCGCCTTCAGCAGCACGTCGTTGACGCTCACCTTGTGCTCCGGGCCCAGCGCCGCCATCGAGGCGCGCAGCTGTTGCACCCGGGTGAGGTCGAGCTCGGCGGTGAGGTAGAAGGTCGGGATGGGGCCGATGGACTCGCTCAGGCGCCTCGCGATCGTCTTGCGCATCTGGGTGAGCGGCACGTCCACGACGTCGGGGCCGGCGGGCGGGGCGACGGCCGCCGGCGCGCGGGGAGCCGCGGCGGCGGTGCCGCCGGCCGGGGCCGCCTCGATGTCGCGCCGGATCACGCGACCGTTGGGACCGGTGCCGGCGATGGCGGCGAGGTCCACCCCCTTGTCGGCGGCGAGGCGGCGGGCCAGCGGGCTCGACCTGACCTTGCCGGCGGGCGTCGCGGCCGCCGGCACGGCGGCGGCCGGCAGGGCCGTCGGCAGGGCCGTCGGCAGGGCCGTCGGCAGGGCCGTCGGCAGGGCCGTCGGCAGGGCCGTCGGCAGAATGGCCGCCGGGGGCGCGGCCGCGGGCGTCGCGGCGGCCGAGGGGGCGGCGGGCGCGGGAGCCGTCGCGGCCGGCTTGGCCGCCGCCGCCCCACCGATGAGCGCGGCGATGTCCTCGTCCGCCCCGGCGATCACCCCGAGGAGCGTGCCGACCGCCGCCGTCGCCCCTTCCGCGAGGAGCTGCGTGCGCAGCACCCCCTCGGCGCGGGCGACGAGCTCCATCACCGCCTTGTCGGTCTCGACCTCGGCGAGCACGTCGCCGGGCTTCACCGCCGATCCCTCGGCGGCGACCCACTTCACCAGGCGCCCTTCCTCCATCGTGGGGGACAGCGCCTCCATCACCACCTTCGTCGCCATGTTCGATCCTCAGCGGTCGAGGTAGAGCACTTTGCGCACCGCCGCGATGCACTTGGCGGCGTCCGGCTTGGCGGCCTTCTCGAGGGACTTCGCGTAGGGCATCGGCACGTCGGCCTGGTGCACCCGCAGCACGGGGGCGTCGAGCAGGTCGAACGCCTCGCGCTGGATCACGTCGGATACCTGCGCGCCGAAGCCGCAGACCTCCCAGCCCTCTTCCAGCACCACCGCGCGATTGGTCTTCCCGACCGTGCGCAGCACCGCCTCGGTATCCATCGGCCGCAGCGTACGCAGGTCCACGACCTCGGCCGAGATCCCCTGCTCGGCGAGCTGCGTGGCCGCCTGCGTGGCGACGTTGACCATCTTGCCCCACGTGATGATCGAGACGTCCGACCCTTCGCGCTTGACCTCGGCCTTGCCGAGGGGCACGACATGGTCGCCGTCGGGCACCTCGCCCTTCACGTTGTAGAGCATCTCCCCTTCGAGCACCATCACCGGGTTGTCGTCGCGGATGGCGGCCTTGAGCAGCCCCTTCGCATCGGCCGGCGTGCCCGGGGCGACGACCTTGAGGCCGGGGATGTGCGTCAGCCAGCTCTCCCACGCCTGCGAATGCTGCGCCCCGAGCTGGAGGGCGGCGCCGTTGGGACCGCGGAAGACGATCGGCATCGGGAACTGCCCGCCCGACATGTAGAGCATCTTCGCCGCGGCGTTCACGACCTGATCGAGCGCGAGCAGCGCGAAGTTCCACGTCATGAACTCGATGATCGGGCGCAGCCCCACCATCGCCGCGCCGACGCCGACGCCGGCGAATCCGAGCTCGGTGATCGGCGTGTCCACGATGCGCATCTCGCCGAACTCCTGCAGCAGCCCCTTCGAGACCTTGTAGGCGCCCTGATAGACCCCGACTTCCTCGCCCATCAGGAAGACGCGGTCGTCGCGCTGCATCTCCTCGCGGAGGGCGTGGTTGAGCGCGTCGCGGTACGTGAGCACGGCCATTACGCGGCCCTCCCGTCGCTCGTGGTGTCCACCAGCACGTCCTCCCAGAGCGCCTCGGGCGGCGGCTCGGGGGAGGCGTCGGCGAAGTCCCACGCGTCCTGCACCTCGGCCTTGAGCTCCGCGTCCATCGCCGCGAGCGCGGCGTCGTCGAGCTCGCCGGCCTCGGTGAGGTGCGCGCGCAGCAGCGCGATCGGGTCGCGCTTGAGGTGCTCGTCGAGCTCGGCCTTGCTGCGGTACGTCCCCGAGACGGCGTCCGACATCGAGTGGCCCATGAAGCGGTATGTGCGCACCTCGATGAGGGTCGGGACATGCGCGGTGCGCGCGCGCTCGACGGCGGCGAGCATCGTCTCGCGCACCGCGAAGACATCCTGCCCGTCAACGACGTCGCGGGGCATGCTGTAGGCGGCGCCGCGCTCGTAGATGTCGTTGATCGCCGCCGCCCGCTCGACCGCCGTGCCCATGCCGTAGCGGTTGTTCTCGATGACGTAGATCACGGGGAGCTTCCAGAGGCCGGCCATGTTGAGCGCTTCGTGGAACGCGCCGTTGTTCACCGCCGCCTCGCCCATGAAGCACACGCACACCTGGTCGCCGCCGCGGTACTTGATCGCGAAGCCGACGCCGGTGGCGATCGGGATGTGCCCGCCGACGATGCCGTGGCCGCCGAGGAAGTTGAGCGAGCGGTCGAAGAGGTGCATCGAGCCGCCCTTCCCGCGCGCGCAGCCGTCCACCCGCCCGAAGAGCTCGGCCATCACGCTCCGCGACGTCATCCCGCGGGCGAGCGCCTGGCCGTGGTCGCGGTACGTCGTGATGATGTAGTCGTCGGGGCGGAGGCACGACATCGTCCCGGTCGAGACCGCCTCCTGGCCGATGTAGAGGTGGCAGAAGCCCCCGATCTTGCCGAGCGCGTAGGCCTCGGCGCAGCGCTCCTCGAAGCGGCGCTGGAGCAGCATCGAGCGGAGCAGGGAACGGCGGAAGGCGGCGTCTTCGCCGCCGGCGGGGGTGCGGTCAACCATGCGGCAGGCCGGACAAGAGGGTCAGCGTCAGACGCCCGCCGCCTGCACCTGCTCCCACGCATGGTAGCTGGAGCGGACGAGCGGGCCGGATTCCACGTGCTTGAAGCCCATCGCCATCCCGCGCTCGTAGAACATCCGGAACTCCTCCGGTGTCACGTAGCGATCGAGGGCGATGTGGCCGTCGCTCGGGCGCAGGTACTGGCCGAGCGTGAGGATGTCCACGTCCACGGCGCGCAGGTCGGCCATGACCGCGAGGACCTCCTCGTTGGTCTCCCCCATCCCGAGGATGATCCCGGTCTTGGTGGGAATGTCCGGCGCCAGGCGCTTCGCCGTGCGGAAGATGTCCATCACCCGCTCGTAGCGCCCGCCCGGCCGCGCCTTCTTGTACAGGCGCGGGACGGTCTCGGTGTTGTGGTTGTAGATCTCGGGACGCGCCTCGAGCACCGTGCGGATGCTGTCGTGCTTCCCCTGGAAGTCGGGCACGAGTACCTCGACCGAGCACCCCGGGACCGCCTCGTGCACCTGGCGGATCGTCTCCGCGAACGCCCAGGCCCCGAAGTCGGGCAGATCGTCCCGGTCCACCGACGTGATGACCAGGTGCTGCAGCCGCATCGCCCGGGCCGCCTCGGCCACGCGCGACGGCTCGGCCGGGTCGAACTTCGGCGGTCGCCCGTGCGACACCGCGCAATACGCGCAATTCCGCGTGCACACGTCGCCCAGGATCATGAACGTCGCGGTCCCGTGCTCCCAGCACTCGCCCACGTTGGGGCAGTGCGCCTCTTCGCAGACCGTGTGCAGGTCGAGCTCCCGCATCAGCTGCTTGAGCCGCAGGTAGTTGGGCCCGCCGGGGGCGCGCACCTTGAGCCAGCCCGGCTTCCGCTCGGGAAGGGGCTGGACGCGGTGGCGACCCATGATCTGGTAAAGGACGTCGGCCATGGCAGGAGGCGAGGGAGCGCCGAGCGGCGCGTGGGAAGAAGGTAGGGAGTGCACCAGGGAAGACCGGGGTGAGTAACCGTCTAAAATGGCCTTAGAAGGTTAGTCGAATCGGGACGCCGAAAACGGGCGCAAATCGTGGCGAACCTCATGCCCTGCAATGGCATCGGCCACCACCTCCCCCGTCAACGGCGCAAGCAGGATCCCGTTCCGGCCGTGCCCGCAGGCGTACCACACGTCCGGCGCATCGGGATCCGGCCCGATCACCGGGAGATGGTCCGGGGTCAGCGGGCGAAGGGCGGCCGCATGCACCGCCACGGGGACATCGCGGAGGGCGGGGGCCAGCGCGGCCGCGACGCCGCGCAGGTAGGCTGCCCCGTCCGGGGTGGTCGAGGGGTCGAATCCCACCTCCTCCATCGTGGCCCCGACGTACGTGCGCCCGTCGGCACGTGGCACCAGGTAGCCCCCGGCCCCGTAGGCGGCCCGACGGGTCGGGGCGACGGGCAGTTCGAGCATCTGCCCCCGGACCGGCCGCACCGGGATCGGACGTGGGAGGCCGACGACTGTCCCGCTCCACGCCCCGGCGCAGAGCACGAGGACACCGGTCGCCAGCCGCTCGCCCGTCCCGAGCCTGACCTCACCCGGCGTCCGGGCGGCGACGAGCTCGGTGACCCGGCGGACCGACGATGACCGGGCGACGAGCAACTCGAGCGCCTCGAGCAGGGGCACGGGGTCCACGGCGCCGTCCCGGGAGTGCCAGACCGCGCCGAACGGAGCGGCGTATCCGGGATCCATCGCCCGGACGTCGTCGGGAGTGCACCAGATCGCGTCGCCCGAGGCCCCGGCCCGTCGGCGGGCGGCGTCGGTCTCGTCGCCGGCGATCTCGAGGATGCCGCCTCGGTCGAGGGGAATCGCGATGCCCGCGGCATCGCCGATGGTCGCGACGAAGTCCGGGTAGGCATCGCGGGCGGCCTGCAGGAAGCCCTGCGCCGCCCCTCCCGTGCGCTCGACGGACGGGGCGAGCATGCCGGCGCCGATGCGCGACGCGGCGCCCGGGCGCGGCGCATCCACGAGCGTCACGCGCGCCCCGCACCGGACCAGCGCATGCGTCACGCACAGCCCGACCAGGCCGCCGCCAACGACCACGACGTCGGACGTCACCGGAGCGTCCCGGGGGGGCGGGACCCGAAACCGGCGCCGCCGGGATTCCGTACATCTCGGCAGACCCTTTCCGGACCCGACGCCATGCTTCGCACCATCTTCACCATCGGCCTGCTGGCCCTCCTCGGGCTCGTTGCGCTCAAGGTCGTCTTCGGGCTGGTCGGCTTCGCCTTCGGGCTGCTCGGCCTGCTGCTCAAGATCGCGATTCCGGTGCTGCTCTTCGCGGGCGTCGGCTACGTCGCACTCAAGATCGTCGCTCCCGACGCGGCCAAGCGGATCAAGGACGGGGCGTCCGGCTCGTCGTTCTGACGGTCCGGGACGTCACGGTCCCCGGTCGAGGGCATCAACCACCGCCCACGCCAGCAGGGGCACCATGAGTTCGTGGTGCCCGGTGATCTCGTAGCCCGCGCCCCCGTGCAGCGTCGGGCGCTGCACGACGTTCATGCGCGGCCGGTAGTGCCGCTGCATGTCGAGGTCCACCGCCGTGAACCCGGTGGGGCGCCCGTCACCGAGGTTGCGCGCGATCGTCAGCGCCTTGAGGAACACCTCGGGCATGATCACCGCGCTGCCGAGGTTGAGCACGACGCCTCCGTCGTGCAGCGCCGGCAGCGACGCCGCCAGCCGCCGGAAGTCGCGGTGGCTCGTCGCGCCGATTGCAGCGCCGTCCGCCGCGGGATGCTGGTGGATGATCTCCGCGCCGAGGGCGGCATGCACCGTCGCCGGGACGCCGAGGTCGTGGGCGGCCAGCAGCACCGACAATTCGGGCTGCGCCACCGCCGGGGCCTCGCGCAGCGCGAGGGCGACGGCCTCGCCCATGCCGCGCTCCTCGGCCATGCCGCGCGTGAAGGCCGCGTTGAGCTCGCGCCCCGTCTCGTCGGCCATGCCGAAGGTGCCGTCCTTGAGGCCGGCGGCCACGTCCTCGGATGTCCCGCCGAAGCGGGCGATCTCGTAGTCATGGATCGCGGCCGACCCGTTCATCCCGAGGTGCGTGACGACGCCGCGGCGCATGAGCTCGATGAGCAGCGGGCCGATGCCCGTCTTCACGACGTGGCCGCCCAGCATCACGACGACGCCCCGGCCGGCGCGCGTGGCGGCGACGACGTCCGCCACGACGCGTCGGAAGCTGCGCGCCACGAGGATGTCGGGCAGCGCGTCGAGGAAGGCGGCGAACGACCGGTCGGCGCCCGGCGGGCGGGAGAATTCGCGCGCGTCCACCTTGTTGGGGCGCACGGCGATCGGCACCGTGCGCACGCGCTGGAGGTCGGCTTCGGCGTACTCCATCTCAGGGACCTCCGCGCACGCCGGGGCGTTCCGCGGTCAGGTACAGGTTGAGCGACCCGATCGGCAGCTTCGACGTCATCTGCAGCAGGATGCGGGTCGAGTCGTCGCGGAGCCAGAGCCGCGCCTCGCCGCCCTCGGCGAAGACGCCGCGGGCCTTGATCAGCGGCTGGACGACGATTGCATCGAAGACCCCCGCCGGCACGCGGACGCGCTCGCGGCGCAGCACGCGCAGGCGCACCGGGTTCCGGTCGGGGCGGAAGTACCGCGGGAACTCGTACGTCCGGCCCGGCTCGAGCGGCAGCGTGCGCACGAAGTAGAGGAAGGACCCGTCGTCGAGCGGATCGGGGACGGTGGGCTGGTCGGACGTGTCGGCCCGCTCGCGGTAGGCCTGCCGCTCGGGGAAGAACTCGTACGTCCGCTCGTGCGACCGGCCGCCCTCCATGTAGTCCTGCGCGAAGCGCAGCGAGCGGAACTGCGTGGTGTCGATCCAGCTGTCGAGCACGTCCTCGACGTGGTAGAACCAGGTCCCGCCCTTCACGCGGAATCTCGTGCGAAAGGCCGAACGTCCGCGCACGTCCTCGATTCCGGCGACTTCCATGCTGGCGCGGCCGACGCGCAGGCGCGAGAAGCGGACGTCGAACTCGAGCCGCTCGCCGACGTCGAACGGCCGCCGCGTGGGGGCCGGGGACGGACGGTCGCCACGGGGTGCCGTGGAGTCCTCCTGTGCGGGAAGCGAACCGGCGGCGTCGCCGAGGGCGAGGAGACCGGCAATGCCGAGCGCGAGCGCGCCCGCTCGGCGCCGCCGGCGGGCGACGGTCATCGGGGGGCCGCGGCGCCGGCGCCGGCGGTGCCGCGACCGCGCGTGCCGCGCCCGTACCGGAAGAGCGCGAGGGCGTCCGGCCAGGGGCGCACCCGCGTCTCACGCGGCCGCAGGTCCCATCGCCGGGCGAGCGCGACGGTCTCGATCCGCCGCGTCAGCCGAGCGGTGGCCAGCAGGAGGTCCACGTTCGCCGCCCATCCGTCGCCGCGCACGATCGGCGCCGTACCGGACTGCCGCACGAGGTCCTTCACCACGCTCACGCGCAACGCCCGGTAGGTGCCGAAGGGGTCGATGCCCGCCGGGAGCGAGACGAACGGCCGCAGCACCCACGGTGCGACGCGCGAGAGCCGCCGGACGGGCGTCGGCGCGGCCGCGTCCGGCGCCGTCGCCGCGCCCACGCAGTCGGCCCCGCCCTCGAATCGCTTGACCAGCTCGGGCAGGTCCTCCGGCCGGTCGGTGAGGTCGCCCTGCATGAGGATCATCGCGTCGCGCCGCGCGTACCGCCCCACCGACGCCACGTGGCGCAACAGCGCGTCCACGGCATGGGCATAGCCGCGCGACGTCGCATCCCCGAGCACCGTCAGCGGCATCACCTCGTGGTACGGCGCGAGCACCTCGCGCGTCGCGTCGCGGCTGCCGTCGTCGTACACGACGACCTGAAACTCCCGCGAGAACTCGCGGAGCACCTGGCGGATGCGCCACAGCAGCACCCCGATGGTGGGGGCTTCGTCGCGGACGGGGATGGCGAGATGCAGCACGGAAGGGGACGGGAGGAAAGAACTCTCAAAGCTACCGGCCTGCGGCGACCCCCCGCCACCGCGCGGCGGATTTCATCCTACCCCGCCGGCCGGGGGGGCGTGCCGTGCTGGAACTCCGGCACCGATCGGCCGATATGCCGAGGCAGGGGCGCGGCATCGCCCTCTGGCGGGAACGGCGTCCGCCGTGTAACCGATAGGCAGTCCGGCAGTCCGACCGTCCTCGAGGAGCGTTCCGACGATGATCGTGGCCAACGTGCGGCATCGACTGACCCGCAACGACGCCCAGCTGGCAATGTCGCTGATCGCGCGCGACTCGAGCCGCGAGCGCGACGACGCGGAGGCCGCGCTGCGCGACGCGGGGCTCGACGCCCTGCTCGACGACCCCCGCCTGCTCGAGGGACTCGTACGCACGCCCGCGGGTGCGGCGGCCTCGTGGCCGTTGTTCTGCTACGTCGTCGTGCGCCACGCGCTGCGGGCGCACGCGATCAACGACCGGACCCTCGCCGATTACGTCGCGGCGGTGCTCGAGGCCTTCGCGTGGCGCGACCGCGCGCACCGCATCGCGCCGACCGACGACGAACGGTACGAGACGCTCGCCGACCTCGTGCGCGATTCCGAGACCGCGGACGCGCGGCGGGCGTACCTCATCCGCGTGCATCTCGGCAACTACGCCCTCTGGCTCGCGGGGTGCTTTCCGGACCGCATCGAGGCCCGCCGCCACCGCCGCGGGGGGCCGGACCTCGACTACTACGACGTGCTCGGGGCCCGCGGATACGCGCTGGCGGCCGAACACCGGCTGGCGCACGAGCAGGGACTCTCGCCCCTCTTCGCCGAGGCCGCCCGGCGGTACGTGGCGCTCCGCATCGCGCTCAACGCGGTGAGCGACACCCTGTTCTTCCCCGACCGGCACACGCCCGATCGTCTCCTGCGGCAGGTGCGCGACGACGCGCGCTGGCGCCTGGCCTCCTGATCGATCGGACTGCCGAATCTCCGCGCGGCGGGGTAGCGTAGGGCGGTCACCCGTCCCGCCGCGCGCGTCGTGCGCCGGCGCCCCGGGGCCCGCCCACCGCATGTTCGACGACCTCCGCCGCGCCTTCCGCGACCTCATGGCCGCGCCGCTCGATCCCGACGAGCGGCGGCCCGCCCTCGCCGCCATGCGCGACACCCTCGTGCGCGCGAAGATGGCCCTCGACGACGTACGCGACCAGGTGTCGGCCACCCGGCGGCGGCTGGCCGAGGAGGAGGCCGAACTGGCCACGGTGCAGCGGCGACGGCAGCTCGCGGAGCAGGTCGCCGATGCCGAGACCGCGGCCGTCGCCGCGAAGTACGAGGCACCGCTTCTCGAGCGGGTCGCGGTCCGGCGGCAGAAGCTCGCGGTCGAGGAGCAGGAACTGGCGCTCGCCGAGCGCGATGTGGCGGAAATGACCCGCGACTTCAAGGCCGCGTCGGTCGGGGCGGGTGCGCGCCCGGCGACGCGCGCGCCGCTCGACGACGAGGCGCTCGGGCTCGGCCAGGACGACGCGCTCCGTCGCGAGACCGACGCCATGGCGCGCGCGCGGTCCCGGGCCGACGCGGAGGCCGACGCCGAGGCGCGGCTCGCGGAGCTCAAGCGGAAGCTGGGGCAAGGCTAGTGCGGCGCCGGCGGCCACCGGTGCGGGGCGCCGGGCTCGCCGTTGCTGCGTGGGCGGGGCTCGTCGGGCTCGCGCGCCTCGCGACCGCGCAGGCGCAGCCGGCGCCGGTCCCGGCGGACGGGCTGGTGCGGACCGAGTGCCGGGGCCAGCTGATCGACGAGATCGTGATGGTCTCGAAGCCGCCCCTGTTCCGCGCGCGCCTCCCGGATTTCGTCCCGAACGCGCGCGCCATCGAGACCTTCGTCGGCCAGGCCCAGACGCGCTTCCACAGCGCGTCGCAGCCGGAGGCCGTGCGACCCTTCCTGCAACTCCGCGAGGGCGACCGGTGCGACGAGCGGCGACGCGCCGAGAGCGAGCGTATCCTGCGTGCGCAGTCGTACATCGCGGACGCCCGGCTGGCGGTCTACCGGCGCAACGGCACGACGGTGGTGCTCATCGTCGAGACCACCGACGAAGTCGCCGTCATCGCGGACGTGCGCCCGCGGCCGAGCGACCCGTACATCGCGCGGATGCGCCTTGGCAGCGGCAACGTCTATGGCCTGGGGATTCGCGCCGTCGCGGGGTTCACCGACGGCGCCGGCTTCCGCAACGGCTGGAGCGCCGAGGTGACCAAGTTCGCCGTCCTCGGCCGCCCGGTGATGCTGTCGGCGCTCGGCGCGCGTGACCCGCTCGCGACGCGGTGGGTCCTCGACGCCGCGCGCCCGTTCTTCACCGACTTCCAGCGCTACGCCTGGGCGGCCTCGGCGGGCGGGTGGGACGGCTACTTCAACTTCCGGCGTCGGGACTCCCTCGACGTCTCGCTCCCGGTGGATCGGCGGTGGGCCTCGATCGGCGGGCTCACCCGCATCGGTCCGCCCGGCAAGCTGTTCCTGGTGGGCTCGTCGCTCACGTACGAACGCGACGTCCCGGATGCGCAGGGGGTCACGGTGATCCCGGGCGAGGTGCGGCCGGTGATCCCGTCGCCGGCGAACGACCGCTACCGCCCGACCCGCAGCGTGCGGGCCAACGCCCTGCTCGGGTGGCGACGGCTGCGCTTCCTTCGCGTCGCGGGCTTCGACGCCGTCGAGGGCCTGCAGGACGTGCGCATCGGCTTCGAACTCGGCGGCACGGTCGGGCGGGGCCTGCCGGCGCTGGGGAGCGACGACGCGGACTGGTTCGCGTCGGTGGGGATGAACGGGGGCCTCGGCGACGACGTGCGCTACGTGCAGGCGGTCGCCAACTGGGAGTCGCGGTTCGCACCCGAGACGGGTCGCCTCGACGCGACCGTCGCGAGTGGCCGCATCACGGGCTACTGGCGCCTGAGCGCCGAACACACGCTGGTGTCCGACGTGGACGTCGCATGGGGACGCCGGAACCGCACGCCGTTCCAGCTGACCCTCGACGACCGCGACGCCGGCGTGCGCGGGTTCCGCCAGTCGCGCGAGGCGGGCGGCGCGCGCGCCGTCTGGCGCCTCGAGGACCGCTGGTACCTTGGCCGCGTGCGCAACGTGGTGTCGCTGGCGGTCGCTCCCTTCACCGATGTCGGCCGCCTCTGGGCCGGGGACGTGCCCTACGGCCGGACGACGGCGCCGAGCGCGAGCTTCGGCGTGGCGCTGCTCGCGGCGGTACCGCCGGCGTCGCAGGTGACCTGGCGGCTCGAGGTCGCGCGGCGGCTGACCACCGACCCGTTCGCGCGCGGGTGGGACGTGCGGGTCGTCATCCGCGACGTCGGTCGGCAGTTCTGGCGCGAGCCGCGCGACGTGGCACGCTCGCGCCCGGTGGCGCTGCCGACCTCGCTGTTCACCTGGCCCTGACGCTACGCCTCGACCGACGCCGTCATGCGCCGCAGCGTGGGCACGAGCACCATGAGGACGAGCCCCGCGCCGATCGACGTGCCGACGAGCAGCAGGAAGAAGCCGGCGAGCGAGCCGATGGCCTCCGTGCGCGCCGCGAGCATGCCGGCCGCCTTGTTGGCCGCGGCGTTGCTCAGGAAGAACAGCCCCATCGCGAGGGCCGCCAGCCGGGCTGGCGCGACCTTGCTCACGTAGCTGAGCCCGACCGGGGAGACGGCCAGTTCGCCCAGCGACTGCAGGCCATACGCCGCGACGAGCCACCAGGGCGAGACCTGCACCCCGGCGTCGGCCGCCCGCCCGCCGATCGCCATCACGACGAACGACAGGCCGACGAGGACCAGCCCCCATGCCATCTTCATCGGCGTGCTCGGCTCGGCGTTCCGCGTCGCGAGCCAGCCCCAGCCGGCGGCGACGAGCGGGGCGAAGAGGATCAGGGTCAGCGGCTGCACCGACTGGAACCACCCCGCGGGGATCGTGAAGGACCCGAGGGTCCGCCGCGTGTGCCGGTCGGCGAAGACGTTCATCGAGCTGCCCGCCTGCTCGAACGCCATCCAGAAGAAGATGACGAAGAACACCACCAGACAGAGCGCCATGACGCGCCGCCGCTCGTCGCCGTGCGACGACAGGAGCGCCGCAGCCATGGCGGCCCCGATCACCGTGCCGGTGAGCAGCGCGACCGGGTTGAGGCCGCCCGTGGCGAAGGCGAGCGCGAAGCCGATCGCCGCCCCCAGCAGCGCGTGCCACCCGCGGATGCCGGTGCCGTCGCCCGTGGCACCGCCCGCGGCGCGGCCGGCCGGCAGGTCGCCGATCGCGCCGAGGTACCGGCGCTTGGCCGCCGCGTAGGCGGCGAGGCCGATCAGCATCCCGACGCCCGCCGCCCCGAAGCCCCAGTGCCAGCCGATCGTCTCGCCGAGCCAGCTGCAGACGAGCGGCGCGACGAAGGCCCCGGTGTTGATCCCCATGTAGAAGATCGTGTAGCCGCGGTCGCGCCGCGCGTCGCCCGGCGGGTACAGCTGCCCCACCATCGTGGACGCGTTCGGCTTGAAGAGGCCCGTACCCGCGATCACCAGCCCGAGGCCGGCGTAGAAGGCCGACTGGCCGGGCAGCGCGAGGGTGAAGTGCCCCGCGGCGATGATCGCCCCCCCGATGAGCAGGGCGCGGTGCGTCCCGAGGAAGCGGTCCGCGATCCACCCGCCGATCATCGGCGTCAGCCACACGAGCCCGGTGTACGTCCCGTAGAGCTCGTAGGCGCGCGCGTCCGGCCAGCCCAGCTGCTTGATCAGGTAGAGCACCAGCAGCGCGCGCATCCCGTAGTACGAGAAGCGCTCCCACATCTCGGCGACGAAGAGGAGCGCCAGCCCCTTGGGATGGCCGAAGAAGCGGGTGTCGTCGGCGGCGGGAAGGGTGGCGGCAGTCACGCGGGCAGGGGCAGGGGGGGATGATGGCAGGCGACGAGGTGGCCGTCGGCCGCCGGAAGAAGCGGGGGAGGTGCCGTGCGGCAACGCGCATCCCGGGCCGGGTGCGGACACCGCGGCTCGAGCACGCAGCCCGCGCGCGGCGGCGCCGACTCGTGCGACGCGAGCGGCAGGCGACGCGACGGTGCGCCGGGCGCGGCGGGGGGCACAGCCGACAGCAGGGCCGTCGTGTACGGGTGCCGCGGCGCGGCGAACAGCCGCAGGGCCGGGGCGACTTCGACGAGCCGGCCGGCGTAGAGCACCGCGACGCGGTCGGCGACGTGCCGCACCACGGCGAGGTCGTGCGAGATGAACAGGTAGGCGAGCCCGCGCGCCCGCTGCAGGTCGCGCAGCAGGTTCAGCACCTGCGCCTGCACCGAGACGTCGAGAGCCGAGACCGGCTCGTCGCAGACGACGAACGCGGGATCGACCGCGAGCGCGCGCGCGATGCCGATGCGCTGGCGCTGCCCCCCGGAGAACTCGTGCGGGAATCGCTCGGCGTGCGCGGACTCCAGGCCCACCTCGGCCAGCAGCGCCGCCACGCGCTCGCGCAACGCCGCGCCGCGCGCGAGGCCGTGGACCACGAGCCCCTCGCCGACGAGCGCGCCGACGGTGAGTCGCGGGTTGAGCGACGTGGCGGGATCCTGGAAGACGAGCTGCATCCGGCGGCGCAGGGCGCGGAGGGCGCGCGCGTCGAGCGCGCGCACGTCGTGGCCATCCACGACGACGCGTCCCGCGTCGGGCTCCAGCAGCCGCAGCACGCAACGTCCGGTGGTCGTCTTGCCGCTCCCCGACTCGCCGACCAGCGCCAGCGTCTCGCCGGCATGCACGGTGAAGCTGACGTCGTCCACCGCCTGCCGCCACGCCACGGGGCGGCCCAGCCAGTTGCGCGCGGCGGCGAACCGCTTGGCGAGGCCCTCGACCTGCACGAGCGGCGCGGGCGTCACGCGGGGCCCCCGCCGCGGCGGGCCGGCTCCGACACGAGGTGGCACCGCGCCGCGTGGCCCGGTGCGACCTCGAGCAGCGCGGGGGCTTCCTGCCGGCACCGCTCCCACGCGAGCGGGCAACGGGCGGCGAAGCGGCAGCCGGTCGGCCACGCCGTGGCGGGTGGCACCGTCCCCGGAATGGCCGCGAGCCGCTCGCCGGCCGGCGCCGCCGAGGGCCGCGCGGCGAGAAGGCCGGCCGTGTACGGGTGCGCCGGCTCGGCGAACAGGCGCTCGACGGGTGCCGCCTCCACCAGCTGGCCCGCGTACATCACCAGCACGCGGCGCGCGATCGTCGCCACCACCCCGAGGTCGTGGGTGATGAGCAGCAGCGCCATCCCTCGGCCGGCCTGCGCCTCGCGCAGGCGGTCGAGCACGTCGGCCTGCACGGTCACGTCGAGCGCCGTGGTCGGCTCGTCGGCCACGAGCAGCGCGGGCCCGGGGAGCAGCGCCATCGCCAGCAGCACCCGCTGGCGCAGGCCCCCCGAGAGCTCGTGGGGATACTGCCGCAGGCGCATCGCCGGTTCGTCGATGCCCATCATCGCGAGCGCGTCGAGCGCGCGTCGTTCGGCCTCGGCGACCGACACCCGCTCGTGCGCCCGCACCGCCTCGACGAGGTGCGCCCCGACGGACCGCACGGGCGTCAGCGCGCTCGAGGGCTCCTGGAAGACGAGTCCGATGCGGCGACCGCGGATCGGCGTCCACGCCCGCTCGTCGAGCGTCGTGCAGTCGCGTCCCTCGAAGGTGATCCGCCCCGCGCGCACGGTGCCGGGCGGGTCCACCAGCCCGAGCAGCGCCGCGGCGGTCACCGACTTGCCGCAGCCGGACTCGCCGACGAGCGCGACCGTCTCGCCGGCCGCAATCGCGAACGACACGCCGTCCACGGCCCGGGCCGGGCCGGCGGCGGTGTCGAACTCGACCCGGAGGTCGCGGACCTCGAGCAGCGGGGACGTCACGGCGACGCAACCTCGCCCGGGCGGTGGCGCTCGCGCAATCCGTCGGCGAGGGCGTTGCAGGCCAGCAACGTCGCCACGAGGGTGGCACCGGGGGCGGCGGCGAGCCACCACCAGCGCCACGGATGATCGGCCGCGTCGGCGAGGAGCGTCCCCCAGCTCGACTGCGGGGGACGCACGCCGATCCCGAGGAACGACACCGCTGCCTCGAGCGCGATCGTCTGCGCGACCGCCAAGGTCGCCGCGACGCCGATGGTGGGCCACACGGCGGGCAGCAGGTGGTGCCACCACCGCCGCCACGGCGGGACGCCCTGCGCGACGGCGGCCGTCATCCACTCGGTCCCCCGCAGCGCCCGCACCTCCGTGCGCACGAGGCGCGCGATGCCGAACCATCCGGTCGCGGCCATCAGCAGCACGAGCAGCGGTGCCGGTAGGGCGCCCCAGATGGCGACGGCCGTCGCCAGCACGACGACGCGCGGGATCGCCACCGCGGTGTCCACGCCGCGCATGAGCATCCCATCGAGCCACCGCGGCGACGCACCCGACGCCAGTCCCACCAGCGTCCCCAGCGCCGCCGCCAGGCCGCCCGCGGCCAGGCCGAGGCCGAGCGAGACGCGCGTCCCGTGCAGCAGCCGGCTCAGGACGTCGCGTGAGTAGGCGTCGGTCCCCAGCACGTGCGGCCAGTGCGGCGGGCGACCGGCCCCCGCGAGGATGTCCGGCTGCGCGACGGGATCGAACGGCGCCAGCCAGGGTGCCAGCACACCGGCGGCGGCGAGGCCGACGAGCGTGCCGATGGCCGCGCGGCGGGCCGTTCGCCCGGGCGGGTGCCGCGTCACGCGTCGCGGGTGCGAGGGTCGAGCCAGCCGTGCGCGACGTCGGCGACGACGCTGCCGACGACGGCCGCCAGCGCCGTCGCGAGCGTCGCGCCGATCGCGAGCGGCACGTCGCGCGCCTGCACGGCATCGAGCAGGAGCCGGCCGATGCCCGGCCAGGCGAAGACGACCTCGACGAAGACGGCACCGGCGATCACCATCGGCGCGAGCAGGCCCGCGAGCGCGATCGTCGGGGCGGCCGCGGCGCGGGCGAGGTGATGCCAGCGGATTCGCGACGGCGTGAGCCCCCGCGCCCGCGCGGCGCGCGCCCAGCCCTCCGCCCGGGCACCGGCCACGGCCGTCCGATGGTAGCGTGACACCCGCGCGGCGACCAGCAGCGCGAGCGTGATGACGGGGAGGACGAGGTGGTGCAGCGCCGTGGGCAGCGCGGCGTCGCGCGGCCAGCCGCCGGCGGGGAAGAGCCGCAGCCACTTGGCGCCCACCGTCAGCAGCAGCATGGCCAGCCAGAAGTCCGGCGTCGCTGCCACGACCGTCGCCGCGCGCGACGTCCAGCGGTCGGCCGGCCGGCCGGGTGCGACGCCCTGCCACGTGCCGAGCAGGAGTCCGCCGAGGACGCCCAGCAGGAGCCCGCTCGCGCCGAGCAGCAGCGAGGGGCCGGCCGCGCGGCGCAGCGCTTCGCCGACGGGCTGCGCCCGCGCGACGGACCAGCCGAGGTCGCCGCGCGCGGCGGCCGCCAGATGGTGTCGCAGGCGCGCCGGCCAGGGCCGGTCGAGTCCGGCCTGCGCGCGCAGGGCCGCGCGCGTCGCCGCCGGGATGCGCGGGTCGTCGTACCGGTCGGCCACCGTGCCGGGCTGCGCCGCGAGCAGCCCGAAGGTCGCCACGGCCACGACGAGCAGCACGCCGCCGCCGCCGACGGCCCGCCCCGCGATGAGGCGCACGAGCGACATGCGCGGTCGGTTCCGTCAGGGTCTCGACGCGGTGTCGCGGGGGAGACGCGCGTCTGGCGCCACCGTCCAGTCGGCGAGGTCCGTCCACCAGCCGTCCTCGCGCACGCCGACCGGCTGGAGGCGCCGGTGCAGGGCGATCGCGGCCCGTGGCTGGACGAGGAACACGGCGGGCGCATCGTCCCGGAGCACGTCGATCGCCCGCTGGAGGTAGTCACCGACCTGCGCCGCCCCCGCGGTCTCGGCCGAGTCGAGCAGCGCGTCGAAGGCGGCGCTCGACCAGCCGGTGTAGTTGGCGGTCTCCGGGGTGCGGGCGGCGGCGCCCCCCCACTGCTCCCGCAGCCCGAACGGGCTCGGGTCGCTGGAGAACACCTGGATCGCCGCGTCGAAGCGGCGCGACGCCAGCCGCGCGACGAACGCCGGCATGTCGGCCTGCTCGATCGTGACCGCGATGCCGGCGCGCCTGAGCGCCTCCTGGACGAGCGTCGCGATCTGCTGGCGCGGGCGGGAGACCGAGGGGACGAGGAGGGAGAAGGCGAGGCCCCGGGTGCCGCGCCGCCGCATGCCGTCGGGCCCGCGCCGCCACCCGGCGCTGTCGAGCGCGGCGGCGGCGGCGGCCGTGTCGTACGAGAAGCGCGGCGGCCGGGTTGCGTCCGGCAGCGGGCCGCCGGCCGGAGCGCCGAGCGTGTCGAAGACGTTGCGCGCGATCGCCGCGGCGTCGAGCGACTGCGTGATCGCCCGCCGCACCCGCGCGTCACCGAGCACCGGATGCGGCATCGCCCCGTCCTTCACGCGCAGCAGGATCGTGCCGACCTGCCGCGAGCGATACGCGAGCAGGCGGACGTCCGGGGCGGCGGTGACCTCCGCGACCTGCGGACCGCGCGGATTCTCGAGCAGGTCGGCCTCGCCGGTGGTCAGCCGCGCGACGGCAGCGGACGGATCGGGCGTGATGACCCAGGTGACGGCGTCGAGCCCCGGTCGGCCGCGCGGATGCGTCGAGTCGGCGGCGAGCACGATGCGCTCGCCCGGCTCCCACGCGACCAGGCGGAAGCGGCCCGAGCCGACCGGGCGACGCGCCAACGGGTGGCTCCGGAGCTGGGCCGGCGGCACGGTGTCGAGCAGGTGGGCGGGGAGGATCCACAGCTGGTAGGCGACATCGAAGAAGCGTTCGGCCGTGCGGCGGCGGAACCACGCCACGGCGGTCAGCGAGTCGCGAACGGTGATCGAGTCGATGTTGCCGAGCAGCGCCCCCGTCGTGGCCCCGAGCGCGGGGTCGCGCAGCAGGCGGAAGGTGAACGCGACGTCGCGCGCGCGCACCGGGACCCCGTCGTGGAAACGGGCCCGCGGATCGAGCGCGAACGCCAGCGACAGGGAATCGGGGCCCCACGTCCACGACGAGGCGAGGCGCGGACGCCACCCCGCGTCGCCCGTCGTCGCGACCGTGTCGCCGGCCGGCGCCTCGGCGAGCCGCTCGAACACGTTGTCGGCGACCGCGCGTCCCGTCTGCGTCGCCGTCAGCGGCGGCAGGAGGGCGTCGGCGTCCGCCGACGTCGCGATGACCAGCCGTCCCCCGGCTGCGGCGGCGGTCGAGTCCCTTCCCCCGCGGCAGGCGGCGAGGGCGAGCAGGCACAGAGCGAGCGAGCGACGGCGCATCGCGGATCGGGAGGGAGGAGGCACGGGCGGCACGCCTTCGGCGACGCGCCCGAGGAGGGGACGAACGGCCGAGGGCCGGGGTCACCGCCCCCAGGTCCAGTCCGGGTCGCGCATCGTGGCCACGTGGCGCCGCACGTCGGCGGCGTCGAGCAGCGCGGGCGAGCCCTCCTGCGGGCGCGCGCCGGTGCCGGCGGCGAGCGCCTCGCGGAACGCCTGCGTGAACTCCCGCAGGACCGGGGCGCGGCCGAGGAGCGCGCGCAGGGTGGCGGGGGGCGGCACCGGGCGTGCCGGAACGAGGAGGTATCGGGCGAGGCGTGCCTGGTCGTCGTCGAGGAGCACCGATCCGTGCTGCAGCAGCGCTCCTTCGACCTGCACCTGGGCACTGCCGACCAGCTTCCGCCCGTCAACGACGAGCTCCCCCTCGGCCGGCCGGTCGAAGCACGGCGCGGCCCCGAGGGCCACCGCGCGCCCGGCCCGCGGCGCGAGCGCCGTGGGGACGCCGAGGCGACCGAGGGCGTCGGCCACCAGCGCCGTGAGCGTCCGGTGACTGTCGCGCAACGACCCCGCAGCGGGCATGGCGATCGCGTAGGTGAACTCGCGTGCGTGGAGGATCGCGCGGCCGCCCGTGGGACGCCGGACGACGTCGTAGCCGTCGGCGGCGATCAGGGCCGCGTCGTACACGCCCCGGGCGCGCTGATGGCGCCCGAAGGACACGGTGGGGACGCGCCAGCCGTACGTGCGCACGATCGCGTCGCCCGTCCGCCGGGCGGCGTCCAGCGCGGCGAGGTCGGCGGCCATGTTGGCGGCGCCGCTCCACGGCGGGGTCTCGAAGAGGTGCCAGCGCACGCGCGGTAACGTAGCGCGACGGCGCGCTGGTACCGCCGGTCCGAGCCGCGCGCCCTCGCCGCCGCACGGGGCGGCGTGGCCGGCGCGCGGACCGGTTAACTTTCGGGCATGGCCACGACCACTGCCGCTCCCGCGCGCCTCCTGGCGCCCGACCCCTTCCTCACGCGTCACGTCGCCCCGAGCGCCGCCGAGCAGCAGGCGATGCTCGGGTCGCTCGGGTTCGCCTCGCTCGATGCCTTCATCGACGCCGTGGTGCCCGAGACGATCCGCTTCCGCGGCGTGCTCGGCGCGGGGCCCGGCGCGAGCGAGGCCGAGGCGCTCGCCGAGCTGGGCGGCTACGCGGCGCGCAACGAGGTGCGCCCGTCGTACATCGGGATGGGCTACCACGGCACGCACGTCCCGCCGGTGATCCAGCGCAACGTGCTGGAGAATCCCGGCTGGTACACGGCCTACACCCCGTACCAGGCGGAGATCGCGCAGGGGCGGCTCGAGGCGCTGCTGAACTACCAGACCATGGTCATGGACCTGACCGGGATGGAGATCGCGAACGCCTCGCTGCTCGACGAGGGCACGGCGGCGGCGGAGGCGGTGGCGATGCTGCACGCGGTCGGCGGGAACGAGGCACGCGCCACGGTCGTCGTCGCCGCGGACTGCCACCCGCAGACGATCGATGTCGTGCGCACGCGGGCGGAGGCGAAGGGGTGGCCGGTGCTGGTGCAGGCCGTGACGGACATGCACTTCGGCCCGGAGACGAGCGCCGTCCTGCTGCAGTACCCGACGACGTTCGGCTCGGTCGAGGACTACCGGGCGGTGGTCGAGCGGGCGCACGCCGCCGGGGCGCTGGTGATCGTGGCGAGCGACCTGCTGGCCCTCACGCTGCTCACGCCGCCCGGCGAGTGGGGTGCCGACGTGGTCGTGGGGAATTCGCAGCGCTTCGGGGTGCCGATGGGCTACGGCGGGCCGCACGCGGCGTTCTTCGCGGCGCGCGAGGCCTACAAGCGTCACCTGCCGGGGCGCATCATCGGCGTCTCGCGCGACGCCGCGGGCCGACCGGCCCTCCGCATGGCGCTGCAGACGCGCGAGCAGCACATCCGGCGCGAGAAGGCGACGAGCAACGTCTGCACCGCGCAGGTGCTGCTCTCGGTGATGGCCGGGATGTACGCGGTGTGGCACGGCCCGGAGGGGCTCGTGCGCATCGCGCGCCGCGTGCACCAGTACGCGCAGGTGCTGGCGGCCGGGGCCGAGCGGCTCGGCCTCCGCGTGGTGCACGACGTCTTCTTCGACACGCTGCTGCTCGAGACGGGCGGCCGGCACGGGGCGATCCTGGCGGCGGCCGACGCGGCGCGGATCAACCTGCGGGTCGTCCGCGACGGCGCGATCGGGATCGCGCTCGACGAGACGGTGACGCCGGCGGCGCTCGACGCGCTGCTCGCGGTGCTCAACGGCGGGCCGGCCCCGGCGTTCGACGCCGAGGCGCTCGCGGCGCAGGTGGACGCGCGCTTCGACGAGCGGTTCGCCCGCACGAGCCCGTTCCTCGCGCACCCGGTCTTCCGGGCCCACCACGCCGAGCACGAGATGCTCCGCTACCTGCGGACGCTCGAGGGGAAGGACCTTTCGCTGGCGCACTCGATGATCCCGCTCGGCTCGTGCACGATGAAGCTGAACGCCACGGCGGAGATGTTCCCGGTGACGTGGCCGGCATTCGGCCAGCTGCACCCGTTCGCGCCGACGGCGCAGGCGCGGGGCTACCGGGCGATGTTCGACGACCTCGAGCGCTGGCTGGCCGACGTCACCGGCTTCGCGGCGGTATCGCTGCAGCCGAATGCCGGCTCGCAGGGCGAGTACACGGGGCTGCTGGTGATCCGCGCCTACCATCGGGCGCGCGGCCAGGCGCACCGCGACGTGTGCCTGATCCCCACGAGCGCGCACGGCACCAATCCGGCGTCCGCGGTGATGGCGGGGATGCGCGTGGTCGTGGTGAAGGCCGACGCGAACGGCAACGTGGACGTTGACGATCTCCGCGCCCGCGCGGCGGAGCACTCGGCGAACCTCGCGGCGCTGATGGTGACGTATCCCAGCACCCACGGCGTCTTCGAGGCGCGGATCAAGGAGATCACCGCGATCGTCCACGAGCACGGCGGCCAGGTGTACATGGACGGCGCCAACATGAACGCGATGGTCGGCGTCTCGCGGCCGGGTGACCTCGGTGCCGACGTCTGCCACCTGAACCTGCACAAGACCTTCTGCATCCCGCACGGCGGCGGCGGCCCCGGCATGGGCCCGATCGGCGTGGCGTCGCAGCTCGCGCCGTTCCTGCCCGGGCACCCGGTGGTGCCGATGGGCCCGTCGCAGGCGACCGGCGCGGTGAGCGCCGCGCCGTGGGGGTCGGCGAGCATCCTGCCGATCTCGTGGATGTACATCCGCATGATGGGGGGCGAGGGGCTCGCGACGGCGACCAAGGTCGCGATCCTCAACGCGAACTACGTGGCGTGGCGGCTGCGCGACCACTACCCGGTCCTGTATCGCGGCCAGAACGGATTCGTGGCCCACGAGTGCATCCTCGACACGCGGCCGCTCAAGCAGAGCGCCGGCGTCGAGGTCGAGGACATCGCCAAGCGCCTGATGGACTACGGCTTCCACGCGCCGACGGTCTCGTTCCCGGTGGCGGGGACGCTGATGATCGAGCCGACCGAGTCGGAGTCGAAGGCCGAGCTCGACCGCTTCTGCGACGCGATGATCGCGATCCGCGAGGAGATCCGCGAGATCGAGATCGGCGTCGCCGACCGCCAGCAGAACGTGCTCAAGCTCGCGCCGCACACGATGGACGCCGTCCTCGCCGACGTGTGGGACCGGCCGTACGGGCGCGAGAAAGCGGCCTTCCCGGCGCCGTGGACGCGGGCGCGGAAGTTCTGGCCCACGGTGGCGCGGATCGACGGATCCTACGGCGACCGCAACCTGGTGTGCGCCTGCGTGCCGACGGAGGCCTACGCGTAGGGGCGCGCGTGCGCCCCTACTGCCCGATGTGCCGCGCGTACTCCGCGTCGCTCATCAGCCCGTCCATCGCGCCGTCCACCCGGAGCTTGATCATCCACCCGTCGCCGTAGGGATCGGCGTTCACGAGCGCGGGCTCGTCGGCGAGGCGCGCGTTGACCTCGACGACCACGCCGGCCACGGGGCAGAACAGCTCGGAGACGGCCTTCACGGCCTCGATCGTCCCGAAGACGTCGTGGCTCCTGAACGCCGTCCCGATCTTCGGCAGGTCCACGTAAACGATGTCGCCGAGCTCGCCCTGCGCGTAGTCGGTGATGCCGATGATCAGCACCGACGCGTCGTCGGTGGCCTTCAGGTATTCGTGCTCGGCGGTGTACTTGAGGCCTGCGGGAACGAGGGCCACGAGGGGCTCCGGGCTGGACGGCGAAGGGGGGTGCGACGGACGGGCCAAATCTGCCGCCGCGCGAGGCGGGGGGTCAATGACCCGCGAGCAGCCGCGGCCAGGCCGCGTCCACTTGCGCCTCGAGCTCGGCGGGCGTGCCGGCGTTGTCGAGCACGAGCGTCGCTTGCGCCCGCTTGGGGCCGCTCGGGGCCTGCGCCGCGATCATGGCCTCGGCCTCGGCGGGCGAGAGGCCGCGGTCGCGCACGAGCCGCTCGCGCCGCACGGCTTCCGGGGCGTCCACCAGCACGACCGTCGCGAACTCCCCCTCGCGCCCCGTCTCGAAGAGCAGGGGGATGTCGCAGACGACGAGCGCATCGCCGCGGGCCCGCGCCGCGGCCAGCGCGGCGTCGCGCCGCCGGATGACCTCGGGGTGCACGATCGCGTTGAGCGCCGTCCGCGCGGCGGGGTCGCCGAACACGCACCGGCGCAGCCGGGAACGATCGAGCGTGCCGTCGGGGGCCAGCATCCCGGCCCCGAAGTGCGCGACGATCGCGTCGAGCGCCGGGGTGCCGGGCGCGACTGCCTCGCGGGCGAGCACGTCGGCGTCGATGATCGTCGCGCCGAGGGTCGCCAGCCGGCGCGCGACCAGCGACTTGCCCGCGGCGATGTTGCCGGTGAGGGCGATGACGCGCGTCACGCCGCCGCCCGGTGGTGCCTCAGTCCTCGGCGGCGGGGCCCGCCTCGGTCTCCTCGGGCTCGTCGGTGTCCTCGCCCATCGCCGCCGGCGTACCGAGGATCGACAGGAGCGTGCCGATGACGAACGTCGCCCCGCGCTTGTCGCGGATCTGCTGCGGCGTGCTCTGGAGGTAGCGCTGGCACGTGTTGCGGAACGCGCTGCCGGAGGGGAAGTCGAGCACGTGCGCCACGCTGTCGGCGGAGCGGTTGCGGTCCTCGAGCAGGTGGGCGGCGACGATCAGGCGGCCCCACGTGAGGAGGCGCTGCGGCGGCGGGAAGCCCGCCTCCTGCAGCCGCTGCGCGAGCGTGCGGCGCGAGACGGTCAGCAGCCGCGAGAGCCCCTCGGGCGACAGGCGTTCGTGGGCGCGCGTCACGGCGATGAGCAGCGCGTCGCGCAGCAGCGGACGGAGGTCGGCCGGCAGGTGGCTGCGCACCACGCCGGCGATCGACCGCGCTTCGGCCTGCTCGACGATCGCCCGCAGGGCCTGCGGCTGGTCGTCACGGTCGGCAAGCACGAGGCCGTCGATGCCGATGCGGCCCGCATCGAAGAAGTCGCGCGCCCGCTCGGCAGTCGGCGCGACGTAGGCGACCAGGGTGCAGCGCGGGAAGCGACGCCGCATCTGCCGCACGTGGTCGAGGTTGAGCGAGCCGTCGGCGTAGAGGTCGAACACCGCCAGATGCACCGGCTCGGATTCGCACGACCGCATGAGGCCGCTCCAGTCGTCGCACGGCACGATCTGGTGACGTTCGCGCACGGCGAGGCGCAGGCGCTGGCCCCACAGCGCATTCGGCAAAAGGATTGCGATCACGCCCATCGTCGTCCACTCCCGTCGGCTGGTGTCACGCTCGTGGCGCGCAGGATGAGCGTAAGGGAGCGCACCATCACAGGCAAGACGACGTGAGTCACAACGTGACGAAGTTCAGACTTTGGGGAGGCCCCTCGCCACGAAGGGACTAGCGGCCGGAGATCTTCACCCCGTCGGCCGACGTCAGGCCGAACGGCAGCACGGCCTGCGCGGCGTCCTCGCGGGGCACGACGTGACAGGCCCGGCACCGCGCCTCGTACGACTCGGTGCCGCCGACCATGATCGTGGGGGAATCCCACGCCGCCGGCCGTCCCGCGATCAGGCGCTGGTTGCGGCTCGCGGGTGCCCCGCACAGCACGCAGATCGCGTGCAGCTTGTCCACCATCTCCGCCTGGGCCATCAGGCGCGGCATGATGCCGAAGGGTTCGCCGCGGAAGTCGGTGTCGATCCCCGCGAGGATCACCCGCCGGCCGCGGTCGGCGAGCGCCGAGGCGAGGTCTGCGATGCCCTCGTCGAGGAACTGCGCCTCGTCCACCGCCACGACCTGTGCCGTCGGGTCGAGTCGCTGCGCCACCTGCTCGGCCGAGTCCACCGGGATGGCCTCGATCGAGCGACCGTCGTGCGACGAGACCGCGAAGAGCCCCGAGTAGCGCGCGTCGAGGTGCGACTTGAAGACCTGCACGCGCTTGCGGGCGATGACGGCGCGGCGGACGCGCCGCATGAGTTCCTCGGACTTGCCGCTGAACATCACGCCCGCGATCACCTCGATCCATCCGCCGGTCGGCTGGAACGGCGCGCCCATCATGTGTCGCGCCGCCGCTTGGCGTTGCGCAGCCGCTCGCCGCGGTCCTGCCAGTCCTTGCGCGGGCCCCCTTCCTCCGGACCACGCGGGGGACGTCCGCGGCCGAAGCCCTTCGGTCCGTCGCGCATGGCCGCGTCGCGGCCGCGTGCACCACCGGTCGCCGGGCGCTTGGCACCGCCGCGGAACGGCGGCTTGGCGTCGCGCGGGCCCCGGGACCCGCCGCGGTCCCCGCCGCGAGCAGCGCCGCGAGCAGCGCCGCGGTCCCCGCCGCGGGCTGCGCTGCGGTCCCCGCCGCGGGCTGCGCTGCGGTCCCCGCCGCGGTCACGCGGCCGATCGCTCGTCGGCGCGCCGGTCTCTCGGGCCGGCGGCACCGCGGGGACCGCCGTCGCCACGGCGGGGGGCGGCGCCGCCTTCGCGGCGGCCAGCGTCGCCCGTGCCGCGTCGAGCAGGCGCACCGCCGCGGCCGCGACGTCGGCCGGCTCGAAGTGGTCGAACAGCGGTTCG
>Ga0209990_10000230_pt1 | contig 57805 bp, 56 predicted proteins | sample NOAtaG_6_FD_187304 | JGI IMG/M metagenome (GOLD analysis project Ga0209990, IMG submission 187304) | Freshwater lake microbial communities from Lake Erie, under a cyanobacterial bloom - NOAA_Erie_Diel5S_2200h metaG (SPAdes) (version 2) | ecosystem: Environmental > Aquatic > Freshwater > Lake ... | reverse complement strand
GAGTATATCTTTTTTTGGACAGATTGGAGTAAATGTGGTCGTAGTAAAGGTGTAATTGCCGATGAAGATTATGTGGATCATCCTGTATGGGTTGAGAAATACACAAAGTATGTTAGACCCATTTGTGTGGCCATTCGTGTTGTGCTCGACTTTATTCACCCACCAATCAAATATGTAAAAATTGACCGCTATGATACATGGTCAATGGATTACACTTTGTCATATATCATTCTACCAATGCTTAAACAGTTGAAAGAAGAAACTCATGGTTCGCCATGGATTGATGATGAAGATGTGCCTGCTGAGTTGCGTGGTTCAAAAAGAAAAACAAAATCAAAACGCCATTCTAATCCCGACATTCAAATGTTGGATATGAACGAGGACGATTTAATTCATAAACGCTGGGCATGGGTGCTCGATGAAATGATTTGGGCTTTTGAACAGAAAGTTGCTGATGATCCTGAATCCAAATTCTTTGATTACACCGAATGTGGTGATAAATTACCTTGGGACGAAAATTATACTGGACCAAAGGTTGATTGGGATGGACTAAATGCACACAATGAAAGAAAGCGTAACGCATTTAGATTGTTTGGTAAGTATTATGAAAACTTATGGGATTAAATTATGTTATCATATTATCGGTATTGGCAGGCTTTAAAACGATTGGAATCATCACAAAAAACCATCGAAATGATGGCACCTGATGTACCAAATATGATACAAGCTCAACATGAAATGATTCAACGTGAGATGGAATATTACCAAGAAGAATCTCATAAGATTACCATAATATTGTTGACTTTAATTGTGTTTTTTAGTATAATGTTAGTATTATACACTCAAGGAATGTTTCATGTTTAAAAAAATTAATGAATGGTTACAAGCAAATAAAACTTTGTTTTTTGTGGCAGTTGTTGTGTTTGGTTTAACATTCTATTACACTCCATATTTTATTAATTCACCCGTCAATGGTAACTTTGATGGGAGCATTCAAAATAAATTAGTTTGGTCTGTTAAGGGTGAATGTTTTTTTGTTCGACCACTAAATCAAACCGATACATTATTAGTTCGTGTTAAAGATTGTGATAAAAGTGAAGTAATTCAAAAGGTAGGTAAATGAAAACAAACGGGGATTTTAAATTAAGTAAAGAAACAAAACGTATGCTTGCTCTGATGCCATCAGATAAACGAGGCCATTGGAAAAACATGATGATTGAAGCTGAAGTGTTGGAAAAACGTGCCAAATTGGCCAAACTAAAAGAAAATAAATCTGAAAAAGGAGAAGTGTGATGTCTTTATTTGTTGAAGTGGATTCAGTAGAAAAAGAATGTAAAGTAATTATTAATTTGGATGGTGTTAGTGAAGTTGCTCCTTTGAGTACCGGTGGTTGTGCACTATTTTTGCTACATGGCGGTATTTTAAAAGTAAAAAATGAATATGATGAATTCAAACAATTCGCTATGCAAACCGTTTCAAGTGAAGATATTGCAAAACGTGTTAAAGCACTTAAAGGTAGCGCTAAACCGTTGGAGATTCCAACACTATGAGCAGATTTACATTTATTTGTGAAGATGATCCAATGCCATTTGCTGATGCAATTGTCACCAAAAAAACGTTTGAGTTTAATGCCGATCATTTACATGGCGTTATTGGTGAATTTGAAACTTTTTTAAAAGGATGTGGATATCACATCGATGGTAATTTAGAAATTGTAGAAGAATCGAAATCTCTCAGCCAAATTGAGCCAATTCAAAAAGTTGATCTCGATGATTTAGATTCTATCTTTAATGGTAAAAAAAGTCTGATTCGATCTGATGAGTGTTGATGAACGATTTATTTTATAATCTCTTTGATTGGATTCGTGATGACTGGCGAAGTGGTCGTTTCCGTTTTATTGTTGAGTTGTTGGCTTGGGCTATTAGTATTGGTTGCTCTATTACTATGGCACTTACCGTTCCGAACCCACCGTTACTTGTTTTATATCCTGTTTGGATTACTGGTTGTGCTCTGTATGCTTGGGCTAGTTATACTCGGAAATCATTTGGGATGCTTGCTAACTACATCTTGTTAACTACTATTGATACTATTGGTTTAATTAGAATGCTATGAATATATTTTATCTTGACCATAATCCTGTGAAGTGTGCTGAAATGCACGTTGACCGCCATGTTTGTAAAATGGTAATCGAGTATGCTCAGTTACTTTCTACTGCACACCGAGTTCTTGATGGTGAGATGTACCTTGGTAAAACAACCAATAATCGTAATATCAAACGGTGGCGCCTGCCAGATGAACGTGAAGAACGATTGATGAAGCCTACGATGATGAACCATCCATCAGCCATATGGGTTCGCCAAAGTAAGGCCAACTATACTTGGCTCTATAATATGTGGTGTGAACTACTTAAAGAGTTTACATATCGTTATGGTAAAGTTCATGCCACGGCACGATTGATACCTGACTTGGCTCGTGTACCGGATAATTGTCCAATTGGTTCATTTACTGGCCCCACACCTGCCATGCCAGATGAGTGTAAAGTGCCGAATAATTCATTACAATCCTATCATAACTATTATCGTATGAATAAATCACATCTTTGGTCATGGAAAGGTAAGATAAATAAAAGAGAAGTACCAGTCTTTATGAAAGAATGGTTTCGAAAAATGAATGAATCACTTGCCCATGAGTATAGTTAATGCCAACCTATGATTTTTTAAATAAAGAAACAAACACAATCGAAGAACACCGTATGTCATATACGGTGTTAGATGAATTCATACAATCAAATCCACATTTACAACGATACCATTCAGCCGAGAACCTACCAGTTTTTGGTGATGTGGGTCGTATGAATGTTCCTCGTACCAAAACTGCCGATTCTGCCTTTGAGAAAGGTGTCATACAACGAATTAAAGATACGGTACCAGGAAATACACTACACAAATCACACAAGACAAAGTTGCCTAGAGAATGGTAATAGTGAACAATCAACTTCCACTTCTACTTAACATCAGGAGGCCAGATAATGACAAAGTTAATCCTGTAGAATCCGCTTCTAAAATTCCAAAATATAATAATAACGATAGGAGTTTTAATGAGCAAAAAAAGAATGATGTCAAAACAACAGCGGCTATATTACGAATATCAAAACAAGGAAAAAATTCGGCAGGAATTGATAGAATATATAAAGTTACAAAGAGAAGTCGACCAATTAAAAGATTACAGGAAAAATAATGTTATTTGAAATACACGCTGAAAAATCAAAAGATGATAAGAAAATATTTTATTATGATAACATGAGCAATATTTTAAAGGACGCCAATGGTATCGTATATGAATATCCGCAACCAATTGAAATTCCTAAAGAATACACAAAACCATATAAAGCATTTAATAAAAACAATCCTTTAAAGAAATCAAAGTTAATCACAACACTTAAAATTCAAATGGGATTAAGTTGTAATTATTCTTGTGATTATTGCTCACAAAAATTTGTTGAACGTATGCCTGAAACATCTAAAAAAGACATTGATGCTTTTATGAAAAAATTAGAAGTTTTAGAATTTGATGAAAGTAAAGGATTGAAAATAGAATTTTGGGGTGGTGAACCATTTGTTTATTGGAAAACAATGAAACCACTAGCAGAATTGTTGGCAGAAAAATTTGAGAATTGGGAAAGAAAACCAAGATTTTCTGTTATTACAAACGGATCTATTCTTACAGATGATATTATTGATTGGTTGATGATGTATGATTTTGATGTGGCCATTTCACATGATGGACCTGGTCAATCAGTTCGTGGGCCAGATCCGTTTGACGATCCTGAACAAAAAGAAAGAATATTGGGTTTTTATAGAATGATGAAACGTTTGGGTAAAGTAATAAGTTTTAATCCTATGATGAACGCAAAAAATAGAAGTCGTAAAGAAGTTTATGAATGGTTTGTGAATTTAACTGGTGATGAATTTGTAACACTAGGTGAAGGAGGTATCGTAGATGCTTACGATGAAGAAGGAATTTCAAATTCTTTACTAACAAAAAAAGACCATTTTGAATATCGAAGAACGGCTTTTGCTGACATATTTTCCACAGGCGGCAAAATTGGATTCACTATTCCAAAAGAAAAAACGTTTCAATTTACCAAAAGTGTTCTTGCTCACCGAAAATCGGATTTTTTAGGTCAAAAATGTGGCATGGATGAAGAACAAGCTTTAGCTGTAGATTTGCGTGGTAATGTAATGACGTGCCAAAACGTAAGTTCTCTTGAAATGTCAAAAAATGGCGAGTCGCATCACGGAGGTACATTAGAAGATTATGATAATGTATCAATTAAATCATCAACACATTGGTCGAACCGTAAAGAATGTTCTGGTTGTCCTGTACTACATATTTGTAAGGGTGCCTGTATGTTTTTGGATGAAAAATTTTGGGACATATCTTGTGCAAATTCATATTCGGATAACATACCATTTTTTGTTTTAGCTATACAGGATATAACAGGTTATATACCAACACTCATAAAAGGTGATGGTCTACCACTCGAAAGGCAAGATATTTTTGGTACAATTTACGAACATAAGGAAGATTTGAAAAAGAAAATTATACCTATCAAAATAATTAGTGAGAAGATTGGTGTGATTGAAGGTGTCGAAATTTACGGAAAATCCAAAGTAGAAACAATATAAATACTGAATAATAAAGATTAGGACGTAAAAATGACATTACCATCATCTGGACCAATATCCGTATCGCAAATTAATCAAGAAATTGGTCAATCATCAACATATTCTAGTGATTTAAATTTTTTAAACAATTTAGTGTTGCCGTCTATACGACCAGGTACTCCTAATATGGCTGGATTTTATGGCCTAAGTTATTTTCAAAAAAATACTGCAGGAAATTGCAACGGCACGGGAATTAATAATTGCTGTGAAAACTGCGCTTCAGGAAATTGTCCTGTAGTTGACCCATCAAATTGTAATTGTGGATGCGGTGATCAAAGTCAAAATTGCCATGTGTGTGCTAATTGTGGAGCTATTAATTGTGCAAATTGTGATAGCCAATCATGGTTACAAACAGGAAATTGTAATCAACAACCGCCACCAACATATAATTGTACAAGTTTTCAATGTTATGCTCAAGCTTGTAATTGTTCAAAAATTATTTGTCATAAATTATATCAACTCGGTATGATGCCCCATGATATTTTTTATGCTGACCAAAAATATGGTAATTGGTTGAGAGAAAATGATCCAGAAGTTTATGCTGGTTATATTCGTTGGGCTCAAGTTATTGTTGATGGCATGGAAGGCAAATCTCCGGACTTTATGCTTTGGATGTCCAAAGATGAACGTAAAAAAGCTGAAAAACAAAAATTTATTAAGTGGGCTCACCGTATAGCAACTCCTTGGTCGCAACATATGGCTTATATTATGAATATTGTGAATAGAGATAATGATATTGGCCGTATATTGATGCGTGTTGGTCGACCAATTAGCCGTTTGGTAGGTAAGTTACCAAATAAAAATAAACCAGTTGGTTTATTGACCGTATATTTTATTTGGATTACATTTGCGGGAACATATTACTCAGCAGAAATTTATTCTAAAATAGTTAAATTATTTAATAATAAATTATTCATAAGGAAAAAATACAATGAATGAAAATGAAATCGTCATCGAGAGAGATTTATTGCATGAGTATGTTGATTACTACTTCAACAATATTTTTTTCAATGCAATACTAAATTTACCTGAAGAACAACGTGCAAACGTCTTTACCATGTTAACAACTCATGTGAATGTGTTGTCCGAATTATTAAATGCTGGCAATCACCCGATATTGGACCACATCAAAGGCACACCATGGCAGACAGCAAACACAGCTTCGGAAATGAGTACAGAAGTTCGAATTAATCGTGAGCAAGCACAACCTTTGATTATGGCATATGATGAGTGGAAATCAAATAGAACAACTGAATGACCGTGAAAAGTTTCACTGGTATCAAAATGCGCAAAACTTATTTTGGAAATCTCCAATATGGGAAGTTCAAACAAAATTTAATGCAGAATTCAATAAAAAACTACTAGACGAAATTTATAGTATAGGTTATGGCATCGCCACTGGCCAAGATAAAAAACCAAAAGACAGCATATGGGATTATGACAAGCCCAATCTAAACATTATCAAACAAGAAATTATTGATATTGTTACAAAAACAATAACCCAACAAATTCCAGAAATCAGAATGTTAAACCTTAAAGGTTGTGAGCACTTCTTTGGCTGGGTTAATGTGCATGAACCGGGAGAAGGTTTAGAAGTACATGGCCATACAGAATCCGCTATTGCGGCCACATATTACATACAAGCACCAGAAGGATGTGGAGAGTTGGTACTATTTGACAGTTCCAACGCAATTGATTGGAAAAACACCACTTTAACCGGTACGCCTGTAGTGAAAGAACGAAGAATCAAACCTATTGAAGGTAAATTGGTCTTTACACCATCATATGTTCTTCATGGTGTAACGGAGAATAAATCAAATGATTTACGTATATCTTTATCTACCGATTTACGAAAGGTGGTTGACAAAAACACCAATAATACTGTAATATTAAAAAGTTGGGCCAGTCGAATGAAAAAAATTAAAGAATGGAAATGTTCACAAAGTTAAATTATGAGTTTTCTAAACCCATATATGCCGTTACACAGGGGTTGAATACGTTTACGGGTGTTGATAATAAAGGTATAGATTATAAAAAGATATGGTCACCTGAACCCGAAATAATGTATAAGATTTTACCTAAAAAATATTGGGAAGATTTTTATTTAACTGTTATGACCATCAATCGAAATATACCACCACATACAGATAGTGATATATTAACCACAATTAATTTTTACATTGAAACTGATAACTGTAAAACGATATATTATGAACCTTTGGTAGATGATTTGCAGATATTTCAAATAAAAAATCAAACAAATGGATTCATATACAAAAAAGAGCAATTAAAAGAAGTTGGTAGTTTCGTGGCACAACCAATGGAAGTTTGGGTATTAAATGTTAAGAAAATTCATAGTGTCGAATCGGATAAAGAAGAACCTTTTAGAAAAGCCGTAACTTTAGGCACAAGAAAACATAATTATGAATCGGTGTGTGAGATGTTAAAAGAAACTGGATGTCTATGAATATAATTCGTAATGATTGGTGGGTGACACCGGTGTGGGAAATACAAACAGATTTTGATGAAAAATTTAATGATAATTTATTAAGTGAATTGAAATATTTTTACACAGATGAAAAAATTAAAAATATCAAAGATTCTAATATATGGGTGATGAATACACCTTATGTAAAATCATTAAATGATTATATAATTAAAATGGTGACAGAACTTACTTATGATTATGTTGCAAAAAATTATGATGAATATGAATTTCATCACACAAGAGGTTGGGTTAACTATAGTTTACCTGGACAATCCATGGCAATACATGATCATGGAGGTAGTAAAATAACAGCAACATACTATATACAAACAGATGATGATTGTGGTGACCTATTATTAATTGATCCCCGTGGTGGTGTAGATTGGGACAAAGAGGTTTATAAAAATGTTAATGGAGCTAAATTTAAAAAAATAATACCGAAACCAGGAAAACTTGTATTTTTTCCATCATATGTTTTACATTCTGTAGATGTTAATAAATCTAAAAATATGAGAATTTCATTGTCTACCGATATGCAAACATTTTCAACTAATCTATTGAACAATTTTATAGAAATGAAAGAAAAACAAAAAAATGTGGTATGAAAAATTAGATATTCAATTTGATATTGAAAAATTAAGAAAAGAAGTAGAAGAAAGTGTTTTTCCTCTAGGTGATCAAGTTGTTCAAGGTGAAGAATTTGAAACACAAAATTATCATGGGTTTGGTGGTTGGAGTATTTTGAGTAGGCGTGGTGATTGGAAAGATGGTTGGGAAGTTGTTCAGCATGAACATGGATTAAAATTAGAAAATTTTCTACCGACAAGAGAATTGATTATGAAGTCGTACAAACATTTTAATATTGCTCACAGTTTGGAGCACGATAGACCAACTCAAGCTTGTGTCGGAGAAATTAAAAAGGTTGTAGATAAATTGAAAGATTTGGGATTTGAACCAAGGCGAGTAAGAATAACTTGTTTACAGCCTCATTGTAAGAGCTTGGTGCACAAAGATGCTGAAACAACAGATTATATGGCCAGAATACACATACCATTATGGACAAACAAAAAGTGTGTTCATATATGTCAAGGAAAAAATTTACATATGCCGGCCGATGGATCAGCATACATTGTTTGGGTGAATTTGTGGCATCAAATTAGAAATGATTCCGATGAGCCTAGATATCATATTATAATGGATGCTTACGATACTAAAAAAATAACAAAGTTTTTTAAGTATGAAGGTGAATTTCAACAGTTAGAAGATTTCACCAGAAAATTTAGGCAAGATATAGAAGAAGCGGAGCTAACACAAGAAGATATTGACTTCTTTGAAGCTATTAAAGAGAAATATGTAACCAACTATAACGTAACGTAAAATGAATGCAAATACAAAATTAGACATATGCAATACTTGTGAGAATTATAAAGTTAAAATAAAAATATGCACACAATGCCATTGTTATATGCCAATTAAAGTAAATTTACCTTTTGTAAAATGCCCTATAGGAAAATGGTAATGTTTAATTACTGCCCACCAAAAGTATTACAAGACCTACCATCAGAAACATTTCCTGATGGTAAACGGTTTTATAAACTACCTGATGGTACAAAATTACCATCGGTCACCACAGTCATTGGTGCTCAAAAGAAACATATTTTTCAGGCATGGCGCAACAAAGTGGGTGAAGATGTTGCCAATGCCATTACCAAAAAAGCAACTTCTCGTGGTACAAATGTTCATACATTGTGTGAACGATATTTAAACAATGAATCATTAGGTAATATTATGCCCGATGCACATGAAATGTTTTTATCAATCAAACCGCATTTAAATCGTATTAACAATATTCATTACCAAGAACAAGCATTATGGTCCACACAATTAAAGATGGCAGGCCGAGTGGATTGTATTGCTGAGTTCGATGGTGTGCTTTCGGTAATTGATTTTAAAACATCCAAAAAAATTAAGAGCCATGAGGACATTGAAGATTACTTCTGGCAAACATCTGCCTACGCCTTGATGTATGAGGAGTTGATTGGTCAACCTATCCATGATTTGGTTATCGTCATGGCCGTTGAGGATTCGAGTCCTATCGTATTCAAACAAAAGACCGAGGACCATATCACAGGCCTAGTCAATGCCATTTCATATTATGAGAAAAGTGGTAAATATTAATTAAGCTGGTTGCCTATATAAGTATAAACACTTATAATAGGACACTATGAACAAATATTGGAAAAAACTCTGCACTCCCGAGCAGAACGAAAGACAGTACGGGGCTTTAAAATTTTTGGCTGGTGGTTTAAGTTTTCTTTTTGTTATTTGGTTACTAGAAAGGATACTGTAATGCCTAACAAAGATTGTGTAAAAGAATATAAAGTAAGAAGTTTTGCTTTCTACATGGGCGCCTGTGCATTTGCTGTAGGTGTATTAACAATACTTTTTGTATTAAACTAATTCGTAGAAGTTGTTTGAAAGTTGTTGTGGACGTGGGTGCGATTCCCACCACCTCCACCAAAAGTATATTGACGAACCGAGTTTTCGGTAGCAAACACAAAAGTGGCAATATACTTCTGATGGGGGTGTTTTAGAATCGACATGGCAATAATTAGAACAATGGAGAATCGCCAGAGAAGGCGTAATCACTAATTAAATTAAACGCAAACGATAAGTATGCACTTGCTGCCTAATAGGTAAGCGGAGTTTCGCCAGGTGAACTTAGCAACAGAATCACCTGGATAAATAAATCACCAGCATCACACAAACCGCTGGTAATACACATAAACACACACAAGGAGAAGTAAATGAGTATGACACCTTATGAGATTCGGCTAGAACTCTTAAAAATGGCCAAAGATATGTTAACTGATGACTATCACACAAAACGTGATGCTCTACAACAGCAATGGCATACACAGGTCGATGCAGCTAAAATTGCTGGTACAACATCACCTGACTACCCCGCCTTACCGGCATTCCCCACAGAAGATGAAATTGTAAAGAAAGCGGAAGCTCTCAATCAATTCGTTTCTCAAACCACTCCACAACCTGAAGTTAAAATAAAATCGAAAACAAATTCGTAATTGGAGACCAAGGCGGTCAGATGTTTGGCCGCCGCAATCAATAAGGAAGAAAGATGTTTAAATTTAACACACAGAAGTTTAACACATTAGCAGTAGTATTAGCAGTATTAACAATAGTATATACAGCACCAACTCTATCGAGAGAGTTTATTACAAATGCAACACAGAAACAAGTATCGGCAGATTATCTAAAACAAATTGAATGCCTTGCTAAAAATATCTATTATGAATCTGCTGGTGAATCTTATGAAGGCAAATTAGCCGTAGCACAGGTCACAATGAATCGTGTTAATAGTGGCATTTTTCCACGAAATATATGTTCAGTTGTTTATCAGAAAACAACGGATCAAAATTTAAGAACCGTGTGTCAATTTTCATGGACTTGTATGGTCAAAGAAATGGTACACATTCATGATCGGTATAGATGGGAAGAATCTCATTTAATTGCAAAAAGAGCATTGACAGTTTCAGTTTTACATGATAAAATAGCAGAAACAAACGCATTGTATTACCATGCAGTTTATGTAAATCCTGGCTGGAATAAACAAAAGGTTGTAACGAAAATAGGTAATCATATATTTTACAGTAGAATTTAAATTATGCCTAATCGTGAAGAAATTAAAAAATTTAGTATGATGATTGAAAATTTGGTGATAGAAAATCGTTTAGGTTATATGGACGCTATCTGCCACCATTGCAAAGAAACTGGTTTGGAAATTGAAGTGGCCGCAACATTAATCTCACCCGCACTTAAATCAAAGATTAAAGAAGAGGCTCAAGATAATAATATGTTGAAGAAAACATCCAGATTGCCAATTTAAATTATGACGGAGAATACCGGTTTTGCCGCATATGCTTTATGGAATGCTTTGAAGTTACATTTTACTTCCGAATCTTATGATTACTTTAGATACAACGGAAAAACAAATGTATCTAAGCAAACATTTACTACCAACAAATCAAAATACCAATTCTATAAACTATCTCGTAAATATGATTTAGAAGAACTCAAGAACTTTTATATTGCCAATTTTATACAAGGCAAAGGTGATTGGGTAGGTGATTTACTTCAGGATGGTGACGAGAATTATACCAAGTGGCAAAAAACTCAACAAAGCTTGACATATACCTTTGAAAATGATATAATTGTATTATTGGATAAGGTAGAAAATCCAAATGATTTATTAGTGGTAAGAAACAATGAATTTCCTAAGTTAATGCAGTATACTACACAAGGAGATATAACACTTGAAACACTTATCATTTTGAACGACCTGATGAATTTTTTCCCGATGTGGGAAAAAGAAATATATGATGATATTGTTTGGCCTAGTTTTAAAACTAAATGTGTGAAATATAAACCATTTCTACATTATGATAAAGAAAAGTTCAAACAAATTTTGAAAGAAAAGATTAAAGAATATGCATAAGATTACCAAGATTTACTTGGACATGGATGGTGTGATTGCCGATTTCAATAAACGATACAAGGAATTGTACAAAATTGAACCGAAAGAGGCCGACACCTATAAAACCTTTGACAAGTTCTTCACCATGTTCATTGCTGAAAGGCAGTTTGCTACATTGAACTTGATGCCTGATGCTATCGAGTTAATTAACTATCTCAGGTCATTAAAGGTACCAACAGAGATTCTTTCTTCCACTTCTTCTGAGAAACGGGATGCAGAGATTCGGGAACAAAAGATTGAATGGTTGAATAACCAAAACATTGAGTTTCCTGTGAACTTGGTTCCAGGTAAAAGATTTAAGAGAGATTTTTCTAATTCGAATTCACTATTGATTGATGATACACCACAGAACATCGACCAATGGCGAGTTGAAGGTGGTATTGGTATACTTCACACGGACGCCATTACTACCATCGGTATTTTGAAGATGTACACTTGACATTGGATAAATATTACTATATTATGAGAAGTATGTGGACAAGTCGTTTTTAATACACCGTTTATACACCGTTTATACGAAAGGAAGTAAATTATGAGTTCATTTGCGAACCTCAAACGCCAATCTGGCAACCTCGACAAACTATCTAAAGCAATCGAGGCACTTAATACCTCATCCGAAGGCAACGATAAATCAGATAACTACTGGCGCCCAGCCGTAGATAAATCTGGCAATGGCATGGCAACGATTCGTTTCCTCCCAGCACCAGCAGTTGATGGTGATGATGCGTTACCATGGGTGAAGATTTTCTCACACGGATTCCAAGGTCCAGGTGGATGGTTAATTGATAATTGTTTAACCACACTCAATCAACAATGTCCCGTTTGTGAACATAATTCCTCATTATGGAATTCTGGTATTGAAGCAAATAAAGATATTGTCCGTAAGCAAAAACGTAAACTAAATTACATTGCAAACATTTATATCGTATCTGATCCTTCAAATAAAGAAAATGAAGGTAAAGTATTTTTGTTTAAGTTTGGCAAGAAGATTTTTGATAAGATTTCAGAAGCCATGAATCCACAATTTGAAGATGAACAAGCAATTAACCCATTTGATATGTGGAAAGGTGCCAACTTTAAGTTAAAGATCCGTAAAGTTGAAGGTTATCAGAATTATGATAAATCTGAATTCGAATCGCCTGCTGCTTTGCTGAATGACGATGAAGAACTAGAGAAGATTTGGAAGTCTGAACACTCTCTACAGGAACTCTTAAAAGATGGTGAATTCAAGTCGTATGATGCTTTGAAGCAACGCTTAGATAAAGTTCTTGGTCTTAATGGTGAAGCACCACGCACAACTGTAGAACAAGCCAAAGCAAAGCCTGCACCTAAACCTGTTGCAGAAGATTCTCCATTTAAAGATGATTCTGAAGATGATGATATGGCATATTTTAGTAAACTTGCTGAAGAAAATTAATTTTCTTTTACTTAAAAGAAACCCACCTTTATGGTGGGTTTTTTATTATACAACCCGTAAACTACTTAATAGCATTCTCTGAAAGGAATCTTCCATATTCCTCACAGAAGGTATAGGACCTTTTGGTTTTTGGCTCTTGGTTGAACTGATATTCGTATTGTTTGTAATCTGTGCAGTCGTAACCGATTCTGGTGTGCTTGGTAAATTCAATTCTAAATTTTCACTGGTTACGGCATTTAGTTTACTGGTTGTTTTTGGATTGGACATTTGTTCACTTGGTGTTGGTGTTTCTGTTGGTGTCACCGCTTGTGGTGTTGTGTCAACTGGTGTGGCAGTTTGATTTAATGTCAGAATTTCTTTCTTTACTCTATCTCTTTCCATTTTATAATCTTCAACAGCTTCTAGAGCACCGGGTCCCCTTTCGGCAAAACCTTTCAATTGAACGTTGTTTAATGGTTCACTTTCATTATAACTGAATTGATAATTTTTTATTTCTGCCATTGTTCTGTCATATTCAGGTAATTTTTTCTGACGATCCATTTCATCTTTAACGCCAGCTAAACCACCAACCTTTTCTGCTTGATTCAGGCCTTTACTTAAATCAGAATCTGCGGCTTCATAACCAGAAGGATCTTTTAACATTTTCCAAAACGCCCATGCGGTAATTGCTCCGGCTGCAAGACCCATCAATCCTAATCCAAGAGGACTAATCAAAAAAGTACCTAATTTTGCTAAAAGTTTTAAAGGTCCAAGTGGACCCAAACTAAATGCCGACAACACACCTTTAATCAGAGTGCTTATGCCATCAATAACTGACATAACACCTTTGATCGCATCACCAATCAAACCAGTTACTATTCCCAAAATAGTTGATAATAAACCAGAACCATTATCGGCCTTTGTTGCTGTTGCTGTAGTAGTTGATGTTTGTTTTTTTCCTGTAATAGCTTCAATCAAAGCTTTGTGCCTTCTTTCTCTTTCTAATTCTTGTTCTTCTTTAAAATTGCCTTCTCTTGCTCTACGTTCAGTATCATTGTCGTTTGTTGTTTTTAGTAATGTGTATATCTTAGAAAGAATATCCATCACATTATTATCAGAATCCAACGTGTCTATTTTTGTGGCTGTAGCACCAACTTCTTTTGCTTTTTTGGTACCAGAAAAATATTGAATATCTTGTTGGGTTCTACCGAGCATGCTACCAAGTAAAGCAGGTGCAAATTTAGAACCACCGGTCATAAACTTGGCAATATTTAATGGATCAAATTTCTCACTAAAACCTTTAGACCTTGCTTTAGATTTATCAGATAGTGTTGCTTTTATGGCTGAACCTACGCCTTGACCTTCCGACAATTTTTCAGTCAGATATGAAATATAAGATTTTTCTCTTATCTTTTTGGCTTCTTGATAGTTCATGTTGATCTAGCTTTCTTAATCAGAGGATTGGTATCATCCTCTTTTTCTGGCACATTACTGGCCGTTGTTTTATTACTTATATTGGTATTATTTACACTTTTACTGGTTGCTGGAGATTCCTGAAAAGATTTCTTTAATCCCATGTTCTCTTTTGTTTCTGAATCAATTTTATTACCTGACGATACAGGCGGAACAGCAGTAGATTTATTACCTTGCATATTTTTTAATCGGTCAGCGTCTAATGCGGCACCTACTTGTTCAGGAGAATTATGAGCTACGTTACCCCCAATACCAGAATAATATGAATCACCTTTTTTTAATTTTTTCTTGCCAACGTCCATATCATATGGTATACCAACAGAAGCAAACTCTTTAGCTAATTCTAATATTGCACCATCTCGGTCATCACTTCGACCTTTTACATATGCATCTACTTTTTTTCGATTTTGACCAATTAATCCATTAGCAAATAACATATCTTGTGTGGCTGGATCCAAATAAGTTGTTTCTGGATCTATTTTTAATTTTTCAATTAAACCTTTCATAGTACCAGGAATTATTTGATATTTACCCACAGCAAAAAGTCTATCAGGATCACCTTGTTTTAATGCACCTCGCCTCAAATATTCAGAGATGGTCATGTTACTAAAATCAATAGGCTTATCTGACGGAATCATTTTATTACCAACAGTACCTTTGTTGTACGCATTATAACCGGCTTTGCCGCTTTCATATTTTGATATGTTGGCCGCAAGAGATTCTTTACCAACTAAAGCGGCAGTACCAGCAAGTGCACCGCCAACCAATATTGCAGCACCACCGATTTTGCCAGCAGTAGGTGGTTTAGGTGCTGTGGGTGTAGGTTTAGGTGCTGGTGCTGTGGGTGTAGGTTTAGGTGCTGGTGCTGTGGGTGTAGGTTTAGGTGCTGGTGCTGTGGGTGTAGGTTTAGGTGCAGATACAGTTGGCTTAGTTACTTCTTTTGGAGGTGTAACGGGTTCTCCTTTGGCTTTATCTAACTGATCAGTTTTCTTTTTTTGTTTGCCGATCTCTTTACCGGCATCATCTAATTTTTTTGTTTGTTTTTTTGTTGGCTTAGCTTTTTTTCTGGTAGTCAACGCTTCAATGAGGGCCTGATTTCTACGATTTTCTTCAGATTCAATTTCTTCTTGTTGGTTTTCTCTTTGTTCTAATTCTAATTTTCTATCGTTTTCAATTTTAACAAACAAATCATATATTTGACCAAGATATTGAACTACAGATCCAGAATCAACAGAAGAACTTTTTATTCCTTGATAATCTCGTGGCTTTTTGCCGGTAAAAAAACCAATATCTCGTTTACTTCTTCCTGTTAAAGCACCAAGAAAAGCAGGTGCAAATTTAGAACCACCAGTTACAACTCTGGCGATGTTTAGTGGATCAAAGCGTTGTTTAATGCCGGTAAAAGTTGCTTTTGTTCTATCAGAAATGGAACTTCCAATGGCAGCACCCGTGCCCATACCCGATGATAACCTTTCGGTCATCATAGACATTAAACCTTTTTTTCTGATGTCTTTGGCTTTAAAATAGTCCATTTACTTTTTTCTTTGTCTTTCTCGTATCTTTTGGTTTTCTTCTTCAATATACGCAATCAACATAGAAACGTAAATGTCCCGTTCCCAAGGCATCATATTTTCAAGCTCTGACAAACTATACTTGTGGTGTTGTATCAATGAAAAGTTTGTCTTGTAATAATTACTCAGATTGTCATGACGAAAAATTAGCCGAAAAAATTTTCTAGGCCTTCTACTTCTATTTTATGGTGAAACCCACACTTTGAGCAATCAATTTCAACTGTTTGTTTTAAACTTGGCAAATTATTAAAAAAATTCTCTACCTTGGCAAACTGTGATTGATTCATGCCTTCCACAAACTCTAACATTTCACCTGGTTGTGCTTCTGCTGAGTAATAGAATTGTTCACCATCATAGATATACTCTATAGAACTGGCAATCATATTAAATGTGGTTTCAGTAATATTATTATACTTCAATGAATCTTGAACTATGTTGAACTCTGGATATTTTAATTTGATTGAGATTGTGTCGGTCAACTGAATTTCATCAGAAACACCTTCTTTGCGTTCAACCTGTAAATCTAATAGATTGATTTCTTTTTCCATTAAATTACCACATACTTTATCTTCAACTTCATTATTGCACTTATATTTTGATTCAACAACCTCACCTACTGATTTAGCACGTAAGTTAACAAAATAATATTCAACATCAATGATGGGTAATTTTTCAATATCGACACCTTCCGTTAAGGTACAATTATAAAGGATATCTTTTACATTTTGGTGAATTGTGGATGTTTCATTCGATTCAACTGCCATCAAAAGGTTTCTTTGTTCTTTAACCAAAAATGGTCTGTATTTAATTTTCTTTTTAGATAACGGCAATTCTATTTCATATGTCGGCACATCAAGTTTTGGTAAAGCCATAATTTATCTCCTTATAAAATCACTTAAAAATACTTCTTTGTATGTTATTCACTATTGATTGACCAGCTGCACTTACAGCACCTTGAGCGTTTCCACCTAAACCACCAACCACATCAGAAAAATTGGCCAAGCCAGCATCGACCAATTCCATACCAAATGATTGTAGAGAATTATTACTCCAACGAGTGTATGCAAAAGTTACTGAAAGCTTGTGTGGGTTATCGGATGACCAATCTAAATCTAATTGATTCATTGAAATTGGAAACGCATCAAACAAATTAACAGAATATGATACTTTGTTTTCTACATCATATTGATTAATCTGTATTGTCGTGGAATAATCACCCTTGTATCTAAAATTATAATTGTATGTTGGATTAATAAAATTCATCCAAGCATCAAAGAATATTTTTTGTTGCATATCACCATCAACAATAAAAGTTAAATCCATGTCGTTATAACCAGTCAGATATGGATACTTCTCAACAGGATTAGATCCAATTTTTTGTTCTACTGTCATTAAACTTCTACCTGGCAAATTAGCATTCTCACAACGGTACACTAAATTTCTAGCCGATTTGATATATGGTATTAAAGTTAAAGGAATAGGAATGTTCACATCAAACCTATTTGCTCTCGCTAGGTCTTTTGTGAAACTGGATTTAAAATCGTTAATGGTACCTGGCATTTAACTTTTCCTTATTTCTTCTAATGAATCTTGCCAAACTTCATTTACCGAAGCCTTTTTAAACTGGTGAATAGGCAAGTATGCCGCAATATCCCATTCATTTGGTTGTACGGCAAGTATTTTTGACTGAATATGACCATGTAAATACTTCTTCAAGCATGGCCGAAACTCTCTATAACGCTTGGAGGCGTTTAAAATATCGTAGCTGACTCTCATACGCATAATATCATTATTGCCGTCAAGGATGGCGTAATCCATCAGTTTATCCAAAAGCGTGATTCGGTATTTTACCGGTAGATAATGTAGGTTTAAACCGAGAAAACCATCTTTATATTTTTCCAATACCAAAACCAAAGGAAAGCGGTCATAATATGGTATATCTTTTTTCGTTTTAGGATCATAATAAAAATAATATAATCCACCAGTCACAAAACGATTTCTTTTTCTAAAAGCTTCGTTATTGATTGTTGATGGTATTCCTGAAGGATTTCTCAACTCAGCAATCTTTGTGGTTAGCCATTTAAGAGAATCACGGCTCATTATTTGCAATTGAGCAGTTGTTCTTTCTTTGGCTAATTGTGTAAGTTTAGATCCCATTGTATTATTTAGTCTATAGTCCTAGATGATCTTCTGTTATTAACTTAAACTCCCAACCACGATCTAAACAATATTCCGTGGCGGCCTTCCATTTGGCTTGATTGATTCCATATGTAACCACCTCATTTATGTATTGTTTTGTCAATCGTTTTTTAGTTTCAGGAGTGATTGTTTGTTTCTTAGGTTTAACTTCAAGTAACATTGTTTTCAACACTCCTGTTTTGGTTCTAACTTTAATCAAAAAATCTGGAAAGTAACGATGCCACAGGCCATCTTTTGGAGATTTATAAGGAATGATCAATTCTTCTGATGCCCATGATACAATATCTGGATTTTTGTCGAACCAATTCATCATCTTACACTCCCAAGAAGAGCGATAAATGATATTATTAGGATCCCCAACGTATTTTTGAGGATTAGAAGGTGTGAAACGTCCATTATAAGCCATATAAATACTATGTATAACTTTTTTAATAGAGGATTCAATGGCCATTATTTCCATACCAAATTCTATAGGTGGAGTTTCCATACCTGGAGCCTTAGTTGAAGGTCCATTAGGTACTCTATTTGGAAATAAATTTGGTCGAACCGATTTACAATACCCTAGAGATTTACAGACATCGACAAGAGGCCATGTTGTTGTAATTAATATCAATGAAATAACACCAGCAACATATGAAAGTGTAAAGAGCAGTTTTATTAAAGGTAAAGATAAATTATTTGGTGCTGTTAATAGTGCTGTCAATAATGCTGGTAGTTCTTTAGAATCAGGATTAAATGCTGTTACATCTTATGTTGACGATATAAAAAGTGGAAAAATATCACTTGGTGGCGAATTAGATAAATCGGTTGCTGGATTGAAAGATTTTCTAGGTAATGACAGTATCAACATTAAAAACCCAACCAAAAAATCTGTTGCCGGAATATCATTGTATATACCAGATACGATGGCTTTTACATATTCTGCTTCATACGGACAATTAAGTTTGGTTGACGCTGCTGCTCAGGTACCGGGAATAGGCAGAGCAGTTGGTGCAATCGCTTCTATTGCTACCAGTGGGCCAGCAAGATTATTGGCCAAGGGTGCCGGATTTGCTTTTAACCCACAACAACAATTATTATTTGATGGTATAGATTTTAGAACATATCAGATGGCATTTACATTTACACCATATTCTAAAAAAGAAGCGGAAACAGTTGCAAAAATTGTTAAAATGTTAAAAACACATGCAGCACCACGATTGGCAGAAGGCACAGCCGGTATGTTTTTTGTACCTCCGTCAACATTTAATTTAGAATTTTTATTTAATGGTAAAAGAAATCAAAATGTTGGCCGAGTTGCTGAGAGTGTAATTGAAAGTATTGATATCAATTATTCTCCAAACGGATTTTCAACTTTTGGTGATGGTGCACCAGTTCAAACAACAGTAACTATAAATTTCAAAGAAGTTGAACTCATTACAAGAGAAAAAATAGAAAAAGAAGGTTATTAATGCAATATTTCGACACATTACCAAAAATTATTAAAACCGATACAAGTGGTAATTCATCACTAATGGTGAATTTGATGGCAAGGTGTAGTGTTATTCCCGACATACTTAATAATCCATTAGTATATTATTCATATGATATCCAAGAAGGAGATACACCAGAAATTATTGCTTACAAATATTATGGTGATTCTTATCGTTATTGGATTGTTTTATACGTAAATCAAATATTAGACCCACAATGGCAATGGCCAATGCAGTCTAGTGTTTTAGAATCTTATATCACAGATAAATATAATTTTAATGCTAAAGCTACCATTCATCATTATGAAAAAGTGATTACCAAATTTAATTCAAGAACAAGCACCACGACAATTGACAATTATATTATTGATCAACAATCTTATAATACTTTACAAACCGGAGTGTTTGAACGTAACATGGCAACCGGACCATTTACTATAACCACTAGCCGTAAAACAGTTTCTTATTATGAATACGAAACAGATTTAAATGAATCGTATAGAAATATAAAATTATTAAATTCAATTTATGTGGGTGAATTGGAAAAACAGTTTAAAAAATTAATGGCTTAACATGGCAGAATTTGATCAATCTTCTTTAGGTGTGGAATCTCCTGGTGCCTACTATACACAAGACTATTCATTAGAAACTTTAAATTTTTTAACTTCAAGTGGTCAAAAATTTGAGTTAAAACGTTTAATGATTGATATGTCCTATTATGAGGACCTTTATAGTTTTACAGCCTCAGGTTATGTTACAGTAACAGATTCTCAAGGATTTATTGAACTTTTTCAATTAACAGGTAATGAATTCATTGAAGTTAATTTTGGTAAAGTGAAAAATGGATCAAACAATAATGATCAATTGTTTCGAGTATACAAAGTTGGAGGTAAAAAACCTGCAGGAAATTTAAATACTGAAACATACACACTATATTTCTGTTCGGAAGAATTGTTGTTATCTGAACAAATTAAAATCAGTAAATCGTATACTGGCCAAAAAATATCCACTATTGTAGAAAACATATTGGTTGATAAATTAAAAGTGCCTAGCAGCAAAATTAATAACATTGAATCAACAACTGGTTTATATGATTTTGTTATACCTCGATTAAAACCATTTGAAGCGATTAGTTGGTTGTCAACTTATGCTCGACCAGCAAATAATGGTTCCGTTGGTGCTGATATGTTATTCTTTGAAACTAAAGATGGGTTTAATTACCGATCATTGCAGTCCATGTTTAAAGAAGAACCATATGCTACTTACAAGTATCAGGCACAAAACATTGCCATGGATAAACAATCTTTTAAAGAAAAAACAATAAGTGTTTTGGATTATGAATTTGTTAAAACTTATGATTCAGTCAACGAAATAAGTTCTGGCACATTTGCAAACAGATTAATTTCAATTGATCCATTAACAAGGTCATACAAAGTAACCGATTTTGATTATTTAAAGTATAAGAACCAAGCAGTTACATTAAATGAAGGTGAAGTAAGTAATGCGTTAAAGAATAGATTGGGGTTAACTCAATATGAAACATATGATGCAACACTAAAAGTAGCTTTGTCAAATTCTGGCCAAAATGAAGCAGCTTACTTTAAAGAAATACCAGGATCAGTTGCAAAAAACATTGCAATAGAAACATATTTGCCAAATAGAACGGCACAAATTGCTCTCGCAAATTATACTGTTGTTAAATTAACAATACCTGGTGATCCAGGTTTGACAGTAGGCAGAACAATTGAATTTAATTTGATGTCACTAAGACCAGAAACAAACGAAAAACAATTGGACAAATTTTATTCAGGCAAATATTTGGTCACAGCAGTTCGACATATCATACAACCAAATAAATATCAAACAGTTCTTGAAATTAGTAAAGATAGTGTACCAAATAATTATCAAGAAATAGATCAAACGGCATTTAAAGAAGCGGTGGCAGAATGAATAATTTTATAGGCAAAGATGGATTTAATTGGTGGTATGGTGTAGTAGAAGATGTTAACGATCCAGCCAAATTGGGTCGAGCAAAAGTTCGTATCTTCGGACACCACACAGATAACTTGGTAGAATTACCAACAAAAGATTTACCTTGGGCCGCAGCCGTTAATCCAGTAAACAATTCAAAATCATTTAGTGCACCTAGATTAGGTGACTATGTGATGGGTTTCTTCTCTGACGGAACTTCATCACAATCACCAATAATGATGGGTGTTTTTCCTGGACTTGAAGCTGTACCAAATAAAAATAAAGGATTTTCACCTCAGAGTGATTTAAAACCGGCAACACCACCATCAGGCCAAGTTCAATATGAAGCAGGCAAACCTACACTTTCACCTTTATCTAGAGGTGTGGTTGATAAAACAGCCATTTCACAATCCAATGCTAATTTAGCTCATGTGTGTGACATCTCAGTAAATATGAAATTTGAAATTGCTAAAATGGCATTTAAAACAAGTGAATTGGTAGAAACAATTAGATCCGCAATTAAAGGCCTTTGGGCTAGTGCATCTTCAAGTCCATTTGCTGATGAAATCAGAAGTGCTATAAAAACAATTAAAGCACAAGTTAAAGTAATACAAAAATTTATTAAAAAAATACAACAATATGCCGGAGCTGTTAAAGATTTAATGGATCAACTACAAAAAATAATTCAATACGTTGCTACATTACCAGCAAGAATAGCCAAATTTCTACAAGATTGTTTAAAAGAAGCTCTTGGTGGTATATCTGGTGCAATTGCTGTAGGTCAAGAAATTCAAAAAAATATTACAGAAGGAAATGTTTCTTTAGCGAACTCATCAGCTATTGCAGCAGAACTAGCTTTGACCGATAAAGAAACTATTGTGCCAGTTCAAAATACGATTGTGAAACCATAATGGCCGATATGTCATGGACGGAACCGGAATCAGCAGCTAATACTGATTACCAACCAATATATTCTTATAATAATATACAACAAACAGAATCAGGTCATTCATTTGAAATGGATGATACACCAACTCGTGAACGTGTTCGTATACAACACCGTTCAGGTTCGTTTATTGAAATGCATCCTAATGGTGATGAAGTTCATAAAATTGTTGGTAAAGGCTATGAAATTATTGCTTCTGATAAAAACGTATTAATTAGAGGCATTTGCAACATAACTATTGAGGGTGATTCGGCACTTCACATTAAAGGTGATGCTTATACACAAATTGATGGGTCTGCATATCAAAATGTTAAAGGTGATGTAAATCAATCTGTTTCTGGAGATGCAATTCAATCTGTTGACGGTGATGTGGAAATAAATTCTTCTGGTGATATTACATTAGGTGCCTCAACTGTTAACGTAAATGCTGATTTGTATGTTCGTGGTGATATAGGCACATCACAATCAGTTCAAGCAGATGGAAATATTACAGCAGGTCTTTCTGTATCTGGTAATAAATCTGTTGAAACTTTAGGTTATATGATAGCAGGTACAACAATTGATGCCGGCATTTCAATGTTTGCGCCAATGGTTTCAGATATGTTTGGTTCAGTACAAATGTTTAGAATAAAAGTTAATATGCATACTCATATTGGAAACCGTGGATTCCCAACTTCACCTCCATTAAACGCACCAATGGAATCATAATATGTCCAGTATATACAATAGATTAGGATATAATTTTGATACCACCAAATTTGGTGATGATGTCGATTTAGCTCCTGGTGCGAATAACTTTCTTAATAATTCTTCAATTAATTTAAGTCAATGGCAAGTTGATGATATTGCAACATCAACAGCAACAGGTTACTATCAGAATCCATATTCATCTGTATTAAGTAATATGACAGTTGTTCTTACAGGTATGGCTGCAAACTGTAACATCAGTTCAATAACTTTTAATGTAGCTCCAACACAAGCAAACACATTATATTCTTCAATTATAAATGCATTAACGGCTGTTTCTGATTTTACAACACACACAAATTATATATCTGGTGTTGAACGATCAGCCAATACTGTTTTATATCCAGATTTAAATACAGCCCTATCAATTGGTCGCCAAGTATTAAGCTTAACCAATAAATCGGATCAAACACAAAATAACGTGCCGGTATTAGGAAATTTTACTAGCCTCTATATTCGTGACGATGTTGATTCAAGAAGTAACGCAATAATTATAGATTCAAGAACTTTAGGTAATTCTCTGTATGTTGAAGATGGTAACACATACAGTAACATTTCTGTTTCTAGTATTAACACAATTATAACAGATGTTAATTCTCTACAAACCTTGTTGGCAACCAGAAGAAACGGAGATATTAATTTTTATCAAAATTCGTTGGCAATTATAAGAGATTATCAAACCGTTTTGACTTTTTCTAGTGTTGGTGATACACAAAATTCTTTATTGCAAATAGTTGGCACAACAAAATTAAAAACTGATTTAGCTACTGCAAAGCCTTTGGCTGTAACAGTAAATACTTCAGCCGTATTGTATAATAATCCGTTTGCATCTGCTTTAACGTCAGGCACAGGAACAGGCACAACAATTGTAACTGGTGGTACGGGTGCCACAACTACTGGTGAAACAGGAACTTTTACTCTTACAGATACGGGTGTTAGTCCTGGAACTTATGGTTCTGCAAACAGAGTTCCTATTTTTACAGTAGATAGGTTTGGCCGCATTACATCTGCCACCTCTTTAGAAGCTGCTGGTGGTGGTGTATCGATTATTCAATTTGACACAACAACAACTAATCCAATTGCTGTTGACAATTTTGATATTTACACATATCGAAGTGCCAAATATGAAATACAAATAACATCAGGTTCTTTTTATCAAGTAATTGAGTTAAGGGTAATGCACAATGGAATTTGTGCCTTTATGACTCAATACGGTGAACTTGTAAGTGATATTACTCTTGGTCAATTTGATGCTGATGTTGCAAACAACGTGGTTAATTTATATTTTCGTCCTACACAAGCAATAAATACTGTTAAGATGATTAGAAGGTTAATCACAATATAATTTTTTAAAAAGGTGATTTTATTATGCGTTTTCATATTTTAGGTTTACCACATACTGTATCTTCAAAAGAATATAATGCTTGTGCTTATACACAAAAGGTAGTTAAATTTGGCAAAATGATGAAGTCGTTAGGCCATACTATTATACACTACGGCCACGAAGATTCAGATTTAGTTTGTGATGAACATGTTACGGTCACCACTAATAAAGATTTAGAAATTGCTTATGGTGATTATGACTGGCGTAAGAATTTTTATAAATTTGATGTCAATGACCATGCTTACCAAACATTCTATAAAAACGCCATTGTGGAGGTTGGTAAAAGAAAACAAAAACACGATTTTATTCTTCCTTTTTGGGGATCAGGTGTGCGTCCAGTTTGTGATGCACATTCAGATTTAATTTGTGTTGAACCAGGAATTGGTTATGCTGGCGGACATTGGGCTCGCTGGAAAATATTTGAATCATATGCAATATACCATGCTTATTATGGAATGACAGCCGTTGGTAGTTGCAAACAAGATTGGTATGATGCAGTTATTCCAAACTATTTTGATCCTGATGATTTTACTTTCCAAGAAAAGAAAAAAGATTATTTTTTATTTTTAGGTCGTGTATATGATGGTAAAGGTGTAAATGTTGCGGTTCAAGTAACTGAAGCACTTGGTGCCAAATTAATTATTGCAGGCCAAAATTCATTAACTCAAATGGGTTATAAAGAGATACCTGCTCATATTACTGAAATTGGTTACGCTGACGTTGAGATGCGAAGAAAATTGATGTCCGGTGCAAAAGCAGCCTTTGTGCCATCAATGTATGTTGAACCTTTTGGTGGAGTTCAAGTTGAAATGTTGTTCTCAGGAACACCTACAATTACAACTGATTGGGGTTCATTTACAGAAAATAACATACATGGAATTACTGGTTATCGTTGTAGAACCTTTGAACAATATTTGTGGGCTGCTAACAATATTCACAATATTAATCCTAAAAATTGTCGTGCTTTTGCTGAAAACTTTACATTAGAAAAAGTTGGCAAAATGTATGAGGAATATTTTCAATCTGTTTTAAATGTTTACACTGGTAATGGTTGGTATGAAAGAAATGATGCAAGACTTCAATTGAATTGGTTAAAGAAAAATTATCCTCATGAAATGCCTCAAACTATTAAACTAAATAGTTAGTTATAGAAGTACGTTTTAAAACAAAGGGGATAGTGAACCTTGAGCTGTGACGCAAATAATTTTTTCATAGTAAAAAATGGGCTGACTGTTGGCATTACTCCGGTAATTGCCGCTAATGGAGCTTGGATAGGACCTTTAGGTTCAAATCCTGGAGCTACAGGCGCTCAAGGTGCTACTGGTGCGTTAGGTGTTCAAGGTGCTACGGGTATACAAGGTGCTACTGGCCTTGGTGCAACAGGTTTAACTGGACCAACAGGCGCAACAGGTCCTTCAGGTGGGCCAACAGGTGCAACCGGTGATATCGGTGCAACCGGCGCAACAGGTCAATTAGGAACAACCGGCGCTACTGGCCCAATTGGAATTCCTGGACCACAAGGTTCAACAGGATTAACTGGCGCAACCGGTATTCAAGGCTTGACTGGTGCGACAGGAACTCCAGGATCGATAGGTAGTTTAGGTTCAACTGGTGCAACCGGCCCACAAGGTCCAGTAGGACTTAGAGGTGCAACAGGTTCTACCGGTAATCAAGGCACAACAGGTGCAACCGGCCAAAATCAGCCTTGGATCACAATCTCATCAAATACAACGGTAACACTCAATCAACAGTATCTTGCAAATACTGCAAACGGATCTTTTACAATTACACTTCCTGCATCACCCGTGCTCAGTAACACAGTTATTATTGCTGATGCTGGAACTTTTAATAATGATTGGAGTGTTCGAAATCTTATAATTAATCCAAATGGTGAAACAATTGAAGGTGTTAATGATACACTTGTATTGGATGTGGGTCAGAGTTTAATTTATTTGATTTATGATGGTACAACATGGCGACAAGTATCAAGTGCTGGTCCAATAGGTTTAACAGGTTCAACTGGACCAATTGGAACAACAGGTGCAACTGGACAAATTGGAACAACTGGTGCAACTGGTCCAACAGGATCTACAGGTGCAGGAACAACCGGTGCTACAGGCACCACCGGTCCTGTTGGGCCAATAGGTCCACGAGGATCTACTGGTGCAACTGGCATTGAAGGACCAATAGGTTCAACAGGTGCAACTGGACAAATTGGAACAACTGGTGCAACTGGTCCTCAAGGTGAAATTGGTTTAACAGGATCTACAGGACTTATAGGTACAACAGGATCCACAGGAGCTACTGGTGTATTGGGATCCACAGGTGCAACAGGTCCAATTGGAACAACTGGTGCAACTGGTGCTACAGGATCTTTAGGTTCAACAGGTGCTACAGGATCTTTAGGTTCAACAGGTGCTACAGGATTACGAGGCGCTACTGGCGCAACAGGTGCTACTGGTGGATTTGGTTCAACTGGTGCAACTGGTCCTCAAGGTGATCCAGGTGGCGCAACTGGACCAATAGGATCGACTGGTGCAACCGGTGCAGGAACAACTGGCGCTACTGGTGCTACAGGAAGCTTGGGTACTACAGGAGCTACTGGTCCATTAGGTTCTACCGGCGCTACAGGTTTAAGAGGATTTACGGGATCTACGGGACCAATTGGAACAACAGGTGCAACTGGACCTCAAGGTGATCCAGGTGGTGCAACAGGTGCTACGGGAGAAATGGGTGCTACAGGAGATGTTGGACCTTTTGGAGCAACAGGTTTAACCGGTGAAATTGGTCCTGTTGGTGAAACAGGCGCAACTGGACCACAAGGTGCCACAGGTATTCAAGGTACTCCAGGTGGTGCAACAGGTCCAATTGGAATAACTGGTGCAACTGGATCACAAGGTGCCACAGGCATTCAAGGTCCCACAGGTGCCACAGGACCAAGAGGTAATATTGGTAATACTGGATTAACAGGAGCTACAGGTGTAGGTGCTACAGGCATTCAAGGTCCCACAGGTGCCACAGGACCAAGAGGTAATATTGGTAATACTGGATTAACAGGAGCTACAGGTGTAGGTGCTACAGGCATTCAAGGCGCAACAGGATTAACTGGTGCAACAGGTATTCAAGGTAATCCGGGTGGTGCTACAGGAACCACCGGTGCTACGGGACCTCAAGGTTTAAGAGGTGCAACAGGACTTCAAGGTTTTCAAGGAAATGTAGGTTCTACAGGTGCCACAGGACCAAGAGGTAATACCGGTGATACTGGTGCAACCGGTTTAATAGGTTCAACAGGTCCAACTGGTAATACAGGATCAACAGGATTAACTGGTGCAACAGGTATTCAAGGTGATCCGGGTGGTGCTACGGGAACCACCGGTGCTACAGGAGCTACAGGCATAGGTTCTACTGGTGCAACGGGTGTAATTGGAACGACAGGTGCCACCGGTGCTACCGGCGGCATAGGTTCAACTGGTTCAACTGGTCCAGTAGGCTCAACGGGCGCAACTGGTCTTGAGGGTGCCACAGGAGAAACAGGTTCTATTGGTCCTACAGGTGCAACTGGTGTTTTTGGTTCTACGGGCCCTAGAGGACCACAAGGATTTACAGGATCTACTGGACCAATTGGAACAACTGGCGCAACTGGATCTCAAGGTGCAACTGGACCAATTGGATTACAAGGAACTCAAGGTGTAACTGGTAATACAGGAACAACTGGTGCAACTGGATCTCAAGGTGCAACTGGACCAATTGGATTACAAGGAACTCAAGGTGTAACTGGTAATACAGGAACAACTGGTGCAACTGGATCTCAAGGTGCAACTGGACCTCAAGGTGCCACCGGCGAAGGAGCAACCGGTGCAACTGGACCAATTGGAATACAAGGACCTCAAGGTGTAAGAGGTTCAACTGGACCAATTGGAATACAAGGACCTCAAGGTGACATTGGTAGTACAGGACCACAGGGACCTCAAGGTGATCCGGGTGGTGCAACGGGTGCAACTGGACTACAAGGTGCCACCGGCGAAGGAGCAACCGGTGCAACTGGATCAATTGGAACAACTGGTGCAACTGGACCACAAGGTGCCACAGGTATTCAAGGTGTGATTGGTAATACGGGAACAACTGGTTCAACTGGATCAATTGGAACAACTGGTGCAACTGGACCACAAGGTGATACAGGATCAACTGGATTAATTGGACCAATTGGTGCTACAGGAGCTACAGGTATAGGCTCTACTGGTGCCACAGGACCAAGAGGTAATATTGGTAATACTGGATTAACAGGAGCTACAGGTGTAGGTGCTACAGGAGCTACAGGTTTATTAGGTTCTACTGGTGCCACAGGACCAAATGGCTCAACAGGAGCTACAGGCGCAACTGGATCAATAGGTGGTACCGGTGCCACAGGTGTAATTGGAACAACGGGTGCCACAGGTTTTGATGGATCAACAGGAGCTACAGGAGCGACTGGTGTAATTGGTTCTACAGGATCGACAGGAATAACAGGATCAAGAGGTTCTACTGGTATTACGGGAAATACAGGTGCAACAGGACTTTTTGGATCCACAGGCGCAACTGGTGTTTTCGGTTCTACGGGAGCAACCGGTGTTTTTGGTTCAACAGGTGCAACTGGTCTTGAGGGCGCTACAGGTGCAACGGGCGTCTTTGGTTCTACAGGTGCAACTGGTGTTTTTGGTTCTACGGGCCCTAGAGGACCACAAGGATTTACAGGATCTACTGGACCAATTGGAACAACTGGTGCAACTGGATTAAAAGGCAATACAGGATCCACAGGACCAACGGGTACAACAGGATCCACAGGACTAACAGGTTCCACAGGAGCCACAGGCCTTGAAGGCTCGACTGGCGCTTCGGGTGCTCAAGGTGACAAATATAGAACAACTTCAAATACAACATTAACTTTAAGTGATTACAATGTTGGTAATCAATTAATTTTAACAACAGCAAATTTATTTTTAAGTTATAGTTCACAACAAAGTGTAATTCTTGCTGCTGATGAAAATCCTAATAATTATTTAAACGGTAGTGTTTATTTTTACAATCAATCAAATGGACAATTAATATTAACTGTTACAAATAATGATTTTGCCAGTAACACTTCTTATAGTTCTTGGTTAATTAATTTAAATGGTTCTGTTGGTATTGCTGGTGCAACCGGTGCCACAGGATTTACGGGTAATACTGGTGCAACAGGGCTCCAAGGATCAACCGGTGCCACAGGACCTGAAGGTGCAACAGGTGTATTTGGTTCTACAGGTGCAACAGGAGAACCTGGTTTGACTGGTTCTACAGGTGCCACAGGACCTGAAGGTGCAACAGGTGTATTTGGTTCAACAGGTGCAACAGGAGAACCTGGTTTATTTGGATCAACCGGTGCCACAGGACCTGAAGGTGCAACAGGTGTATTTGGTTCTACAGGTGCAACAGGAGAACCTGGTTTATTTGGATCAACCGGTGCCACAGGACCAATTGGTTCCACAGGAGCATTTGGTTCCACAGGTGCAACAGGAGAACCTGGTTTATTTGGATCAACCGGTGCAACGGGTGTATTTGGTTCAACAGGTGCAACAGGAATACCTGGTTTGACCGGTTCCACAGGTGTAACTGGACTAACAGGAAATACCGGTGCCACAGGACCAATCGGTGCCACCGGTGTATCGAATGGATCTTTTAAAACATGGAAAGTTGATGGCCAAAGTGATTTGGTTGCTATTGATGAAGATATTATACAACTGGTTTCAGAAAATGATGTTATACTTAGAATTAACGCAAACACAAATCCTAAGCAATTAATTATTTCAACCAAAAGAATACGGCACATAGATATAGATGGTGGTTCGGCAATTTCTGTTTATAGTCCATCGGATATGATGGATATAGAAGGTGGTTCCGCAATTTCTGTTTACGGTCTATTAGACATAATTGACGGAGGAGCAGGAAATACTGTTTTTTCATCATCAGATTTAATTTATAACGGAGGCACAGCTTAAAATGGCTAGCAAAATACAAATAAGACGAGATTCATCAAATAATTGGACAAGCACGAACCCCACTTTGTCACAAGGTGAACCTGGTTATGAAATAGACACCACTAAAATAAAATATGGTGATGGTATAACTCCATGGAATAGTTTACTATACACTTCAGGAACTCCTGGTGCAACCGGTCCTGCAGGGAATACTGGTGCTACTGGACCAATAGGTTCAACAGGACCAACAGGCAATACAGGATCAACAGGTCCAGTAGGTTCAACAGGACCAACAGGTAATACTGGTGAAATTGGTTTAACTGGTTCAACAGGTCTAACTGGTAATACTGGTGCTACTGGACCAATAGGTTCAACAGGACCAACAGGAGATACTGGTGCTACTGGTCCAACAGGTTCAACAGGTCCTACGGGTGCAACTGGTTCAGTTGGATCTACTGGTGAAACCGGCTTAGGATTTACTATTGCAAAAACGTACTCAAACGTTGCATCATTAACAGCTGACACATCACCAACAGGAATTGCTAATGGACAGTTTGCAATCATTGATACAGGCAATGTAGAAGATGCTGAAAATTCAAAATTATACTTATGGAATGGTTTAATATACACATATGTGACTGATTTATCTGGTGCTGCAGGTATTCAAGGACAAACTGGTGCAACAGGTCCAGTAGGTTCTACAGGACCAACAGGTAATACAGGATCCACAGGTCCAATAGGTTCTACAGGACCAACAGGGAATACTGGTGCTACAGGACCAACAGGTAATACTGGTGAAATTGGTTTAACTGGTTCAACAGGTCTAACTGGTAATACTGGTGCTACTGGACCAATAGGTTCAACAGGACCAACAGGTAATACTGGTGAAATTGGTTTAACTGGTTCAACAGGTCTAACTGGTAATACTGGTGCTACTGGACCAATAGGTTCAACAGGACCAACAGGAAATACAGGATCCACAGGTCCAGTAGGTTCAACAGGACCAACAGGAGATACTGGTGCTACTGGTCCAATAGGTTCAACAGGACCAACAGGCAATACAGGATCCACAGGTCCAGTAGGTTCAACAGGACCAACAGGAAATACAGGATCCACAGGTCCAGTAGGTTCAACAGGATTGACTGGAGCCACTGGTGAAACCGGTTTAGGATTTATCATTGCAAAAACATATAGTAATGTTGCAAGTCTAACAGCTGACACATCACCAACAGGAATTGCTAACGGCCAATTTGCAATCATTGATACAGGCAATGTAGAAGATGCTGAAAACTCTAGGTTATATCTGTGGAATGGAACAATTTATTCTTACGTAACTGATTTATCTGGTGCTGCAGGTATTCAAGGACAAACTGGTGCAACAGGTCCAGTAGGTTCTACAGGACCAACAGGGAATACAGGTTCAACAGGACCAACAGGAGATACTGGTGCTACTGGTCCAACAGGTTCTACAGGACCAACAGGAAATACAGGTTCAACAGGACCAACAGGAAATACAGGATCCACAGGTCCAGTAGGTTCAACAGGACCAACAGGAGATACTGGTGCTACTGGTCCAACAGGTTCAACAGGACCAACAGGAGATACTGGTGCTACTGGTCCAACAGGTTCTACAGGACCAACAGGGAATACTGGTGCTACTGGTCCAACAGGTTCTACAGGACCAACAGGGAATACTGGTGCTACTGGTCCAATAGGTTCTACAGGACCACAAGGGCCCACCGGTGATCCCGGTGCAACGGGACCAGTAGGTTCAACTGGTGTAACTGGACCACAAGGTTCAACAGGAAATACTGGTGCCACAGGTATACAAGGATCTGATGGTGCAACAGGACCAGCAGGACCAACAGGAAATACTGGTGCTACCGGTCTAACTGGTAATACCGGTGATACAGGACCGATTGGCTCAACTGGTGCTACTGGTTTGACTGGTAATACCGGTGATACAGGACCGATTGGTTCAACTGGTGCGACCGGTGTAATAGGGCCAACAGGAAATACTGGCGCTACAGGTGCAACTGGCACTCAAGGTTCTACTGGTGCTACAGGTATTTCAGGAACAGATGGTGCAACCGGTTCTACAGGACCAATAGGTGCTACCGGTCTAACTGGTAATACTGGTGCTACTGGTGTTTCTGGTGCTGATGGTGACCGCTATCACACAACATCTAACACCACGATAACATTAACTAATTATCCAATTGGCAATACATTAACTTTAGTTACTAATGATTTGTATTTGGATTATAGTCCTCAACAAACTATTATTGTTGTTTCTTTTGTTGATCCAACGGATTATATACATGGTACAGTTAACACTTATGAACAGTCGAATGGACAATTAATTTTAACTGTAACAAATACAGCTAATGCAACATCAAATCAATATAGTTCTTGGATTATTAACCTTGATGGTGCAGTTGGTATTCAAGGTACCACAGGTGCAACAGGCCCAACCGGACTTACTGGTGCTACTGGCCCAACAGGTAATACAGGATCAACAGGACCACAAGGTGACACAGGTGCAACCGGTGTTCAAGGTGCAACTGGTGCCACAGGCATTCAAGGACCTGATGGTGCAACAGGCGCTACTGGTGTTCAAGGTGTAACCGGTAATACTGGTGCAACAGGTCTTGTTGGCGCAACTGGTTTAACTGGTAATACCGGTGATACAGGACCGATTGGCTCAACTGGTGCCACGGGTATTCAAGGTATAACAGGAAATACAGGTAACACAGGACCAATAGGTTCAACTGGTGCAACAGGCGTAACAGGTAATACCGGCGATACAGGACCGATTGGAACAACTGGTGCAACCGGACCACAAGGCCCAACAGGTAATACTGGTGCTACAGGACCAATTGGTGCAACTGGTTCAGATGGTGCAACAGGTGTAACAGGAAATACTGGTGCAACAGGATTATCAATATATTATTCTGATGCTTTTGACAGAGCTAATTCTGCTTCAGCAAATACAATTTATACTCAAGGTGTTGATGATACACAGAATACTAACATCACTACTACCGACACGAAAGCACAGGCAGCTTTTGATACAGCCAATGCTGCTATGATAATACCACAAAATAGACAATCGGTTGATTACACTTTACAAAATTCTGATTCAGGAAAACATTTGTATTATAGCGGACTAAAAACTTCGGTGAATTTGTATATTCCGTGGACATCAAATACAACATATGCTAACGGTACAACAATTACCATTATTTCTAACACATCATCAAATGTAAACATTATACCAAACAATAGTGTATCTTTGTATCTTGCAGGTAACACCACATCAATTTCAAGAAATGTGACAACATATGGAATGGCAACAATGATTATGACTGCTGCAAATACGTGGTACATTAATGGAACAGGAGTTATTTGATGCCTAGTATTCAATCAATTTTGATGAATAGTATAAACAATGTAAAGTTGAATAATTATCTTGCTGGTTTATTTAAAACCACATATTCGGGATACTTTGCTGATAATGTTAGTTTTTTTGCAACAGCTACACCAACAACTTTTGGCGCTAACCCAGCAACATCAGTTCAAACTACCGCAATTTCAGAACCAAGTAGTGATGATGGAAGTAGTTTTAGTGTTCAATGGTTAGGTTATTTTTTACCAAACACAACAGAAACATATACATTTTTTACATCAAGTGATGATGCTTCTTATGTTTGGGTAGGTTCAAATGCTTTGTCTGGATTTACAACTGGAAACGCAACAGTAAATAATGGTGGGTTACACGGTACTGTTGAAGCAAATGGAACTGCTTCTCTTACAGCAGGTATATATTATCCAATAAGAATACAATTTGGTGAGAATAGTGGTGGTGATGTGTTAACATTTAATTATTCCACACCAACGATAACAAAAACAACTGATGTTACCGGTAAAGTATTTTATAATCCAACAACGAACGGATTTTAATAAATGCCATTAAAACAAAGTGAACTTGCAAGTAGCGGTTTAGGCCGAGGTGCTACGGGCCCAATTGGTCCGATAGGTGCAACGGGTTCAACTGGACCAATTGGATCTACGGGTTCAACCGGACCAATTGGATCTACGGGTGCAGGAACAACCGGTGCTACAGGACCAATTGGTCCTGTGGGTGCAACAGGTCCACAAGGTTCTACTGGTGCAACTGGTATTCAAGGACCAATAGGTTCAACAGGTGCAACAGGCCCCGTTGGTTCAACAGGACCGTTTGCAGATACAACAGCAACACTAAACATTACAGGTGTTAATGTTTCAAACATTTATTATTTTACAAATTATGCTCCAAGAAACTTACGAATTAGCTATATGTCTGCAACAATAGTAAATGGTTCTGGCACTGCCACAGTAACAATTTTTAATAGTCGTGGCAGTATTGGAAATTTACAATCTGTTCCTGTTAACAACACGAGTAATAGCTTTAGGGTACCAAATGTGAATTTCAATGTTGCTGTAGGAGAAACTTTGTATGCTAGTATAACTAACAATGCTTTAAGTTCATCCAGTGCTGTTTTAGTTATTACTTTAGGATTTTCTTCTTAATTAATATGCCTGAAATATATATTGACACTGCTGGTTCTCAAAACTGGACTGTTCCAGCAGATTGGGATATAAAAGCTCCCAATAAAATAGAACTTGTAGGCGGAGGTGGAGGTGGAGGAATCAGTTTAATTTATGAACTTTATACTTTTTTTGATTTCAACAGCATACCACAAACAAATAGACTTGGCTATAGGTTTTATAATTATGGTTTAGGTGGAGGTGGAGGTGCGTATGCGAGAATTACTAATGTAAATTTGGTTCCAGGACAAGTTATACCAGTAAGCGTTGGCGGAGGTGGTGAACAAGGTGTTCGTACTGCAATTTACAGTACGACAGGATTTAATAAAATTAATTATGGTGGTGGTGGTGGATCAACTTTTTTTGGTTCTGCAGAATCGATTATTTTTGTGTCAAGTAGGGCAGGATCGTGGAATATGGATTATATTAGTGGATTTGAGTCACCTCAAGGTGTCAATCATCAAGGAGGAATTTTTGGAGATCCAAGTAATACCAATAATGTGAAGGTTCCGCCAGGATTTTTGACAACAAGAGTTGATTATGGACAAGGGATGAGCCGTAATTACGATTTGTCTTTTCAAATTCCTCCATCATTTAAAACAGATCCATTTAATTTACCAATAAACGGTAGGTGGCCAACAGGAGAAAATCCTGCAACTTTTCCAGGTTTTCCTGGAGTTGCACCGGACAATCCTACATTTATAGTAAATCCTAATAATCAATCTTTTATTTATGGTGCTGGTGGCGCAGGCGAAATAATGCAAAGACCTGGAGGTTTTGCAAGTCCACCCACTCCATCATTTATTGTGGTTCCACCACAACCAGGAAATAAAGGAGTTATAAAAATTACTTATGTTAGCACAGGTACTCATCAAAATTGTGTGTGGATATCATAATCTCAAAATTTCGAATTTTTGTGTTCCGGCTCAAGAATTTTTTTTAGCGCTTTCAAAGTTTCGAAAAGCGCATTTACTCCTAGAAGCGTAATAAATAAAAGATGGCAAACCTAACAAAGATATATTCAGACATCGACTTTACATTTACCAAAAAACCGGTAATTGGTGATGTCGCTCTTAGCTACGATGACTTGGCGGTTATTCGTTCAATCCGTAATCTACTGTTGACCAAACATTATGAAAGACCTTTTAATCCTGACATTGGATCAAACATTGATGCGATACTATTTGAACCAATTTCACCGGTAACAGCAACAAGTTTAGAAAAAGAAGTGGAACTGGTTATAAAAAACTATGAAAAAAGAGCAAAGTTAAAAGAAATAATCATTGTACCATATCCTGATAAAAATGCTTATGATATTACAATTAGTTTCTACATTGAAAATGCTACATTACCAACATCAGTAACATTACTTCTAGAAAGAAATAGATAAAATGGCTGGAAATAAATCCAATATTCAGATTACAGATTTAGATTTTAATACAATTAAAACTAATCTTAAAAAGTTTCTGCAATCACAAAACACATTACAAGATTACAACTATGAAGGTTCTGCACTTTCTACATTGTTGGATATTCTTGCCTATAATACACAGTATAATGCTTATTACTTGAATATGGTTGCTAATGAGATGTTTTTGGATTCAGCACTACAAAGGTCATCGGTTGTTTCTCATGCAAAACTATTAAACTATACACCAAAATCAGCATCAGCTCCATCAGCCACCATTAATATCACTTTTAATCAAGTGACTGATTCTTCGTTAACACTACCAAAATTTACTTCTTTTATGTCCGAAGCAATTGATGGCGTGAATTATAAATTTGTAACAGTTAACTCAACCACATTAAATACAAATACTGTTTCCAATTCAGTTACATTTTCAAACTTAACAATTAAACAAGGTGAACCAATCACCTTAAATTATACCTATGATTCTGCGGCCAATCCAACAGCTATATTTGATTTACCCGACACAAACGTTGACACAACAACTCTGACTGTATCGGTACAACAAAGTGGTTCAAATACTGCCTATGAAATCTATAATTTAGCAGAAGATTATTTAAGTTTAAATACAACATCAAGTGTGTATTTTTTACAAGAAGGTATCAATGGTTTCTATCAAATATATTTTGGTGATGGTATATTAGGTAAATCAATTACTGATGGTAATATTGTAACGGTTTCATATATTGTGACCAATGGTACAAGTTCAGCAGGTGCAAACAATTTCGTATTGATGGATGCTGTTTCTGGTTATTCAAACACCACAATATTACCTATCACCTCTACAACTCAAGGTTCCGAAAAAGAAACCATTGAATCAATCAAATACACAGCACCTAAATCATACTCTGCTCAAGGTCGTGCCGTTACAAAAGAAGATTACATCTATCTAATACAGAATAATTCTGGTGTTTTTCCGGTAGATGCTGTTAACGTTTGGGGTGGAGAAGAAAATAATCCTCCTGTTTATGGTACTATTTTTATTGCCGTAAAACCAAAAGGTGGATATACTTTAACACAAACGCAAAAAAATATTATTGAAGAAAGAATTATTAAACCTATTTCTGTATTAACAATTAAACCAAAAATTATAGATGTTGACTACACATACTTAAAAATTATATCAAATATATATTATAATCCAAAATTAACAGCATTGACTTCTAATCAATTAGAAACACAAGTGTTTAATGCTATTCAGAATTTTGCAACCAACACATTAAATAAATTTAATTCAACATTTCAATTATCATCATTAATAACCACAATACAATCTGTCAACCAATCATTTATAACCAACGATGCATCATTGATATTACAAAAAAGATTTTCACCAAATTTACTTAATACAACATCATATTCATTCAATTTTGATTCGGCACTAAAAAAAGATATCTTTTCGAAAAGTATTAGTATTAGTCCTACTTTTCAAGTAATTGACACAAAAAATAATAACATTGTTCGAACTGCATATTTGGAAGAAACACCATCCGGAACAACTTTTTTAGATTCTATAACTATTATTAATCCAGGATTTGGTTACACTTCCAATCCAATAGTAACAATTGTGGGTGATGGTACAGGTGCAACAGCAAGAGCAACTGTTGTGAATGGTCAAGTTAATAACATTACAATAACCAATCCTGGTATTGATTACACACAGGCTTTAGTTGAAATTACTTCAGCTGATGGTAATGGAACAATGTGTTCAGCTTTGGCCGTTTTAGCTGGTAACAGAGGAACACTAAGAACATATTATTATAGTGAAGGAGTAAAAACAATTTTAAATGTTAATGCTGGTACAGTAGATTATCAAACTGGTGTGGTTACATTAATCGATTTTAATCCGTCACAGGTTGATAATCCTTTAGGTATATTAACACTACAAGCAATACCAAATTCAACAATTGTTTCTTCTAATAAAGATAAAATTATCACACTAGACAATACCGATCAATCAGCAATTGAAATAAACATTACAGCAAGTAATTAATAAATGATTTTAGATAATCACAAAACATCACTACAAATCGTTAAACAACTTCCTGAATTTATTCAGGATGATTCGAACTATCAAAATTTTGTTTCTTTTGTTGAAGCATATTATCAATGGATGGAAACAATTCATAGTGCAAATGCATCAAACACTATTGTTACTTCAAGTGACCAAGGTGTAACACATGCATCAAAGAATTTATTAAATTATTCCGATGTTGACCACACACTAGATGAATTTGTTGATTATTTTATTAATGATTTTCTTCCTTATATACCAAAAGATGCTTTAACAGATAAAAGAAAATTATTAAAAATATCAAAAGAATTATATAACACCAAAGGAACAGAAAATTCTTATAAGTTTTTGTTTAGAACTTTATACAACTCAAGTGCCGAAATATTCAATACATCCGATACAGTTTTAAAAGCTTCAGATGGTAAATGGGTTATTACAAAATCTTTAAGAATAGATTCTTTAAATTCAAATTGGCTTTTAATTAATAATTTAAGAATATTTGGAGAAACAACCAAATCATATGCAACCATTGATTACTCAAGTGTAACTGGTACCAAAACTGAAGTTTTTATTTCAAACATACAAAGATTATTTAATTCTGGAGAATTTGTTCGTGTAGTTGACAACAACAATTTAGATGTTTATTTCCTTGATGGTAAAGTTTATATTCAAAACCAAGGAGTAAATATACCACAGAATGCTGTGATACTAAGAGGCAAAATTATTGGAGTCGTTTCATCGATTAAAATAAACTCTAGAGAACGTGGCCAATTTTATGAACCAGGTGATCCAGTTATTGTTTCTGGTGGATTAAATCCTGATGTTGTAGATCCAGTTGGTGCAGAAGCTTTTGTTGGTCAAACAACCAGAGGTAGTATTTCATCTATAGTTGTTACTGATGGTTCAAATGGTTATCAATTACCTCCCAATTCAGCTGTAAATTTTATAGGAATTTCAGATGCAGCAGCACAAGCTGAAATTAATTTGTTGGACGGTGAAAAATTAACAAATGTTTCTTTTGTTATTAACAATTCTTTGGGTATAGCTTCAAACATAACAATTGGTAATACATCTTTTGCACAAACGTATAATATATTTGCAAATCCAGGTGTAACCAATACAAATTCTAGATTAATAGATGCATTTACATTTACTTCTTTTACTGTTGGACCAATAGGTTCTATTAAAATTATAAATCAGGGTGCAGCATATAATAAAACACCAAACGTTGTTGTCACTTCATTATATACTACTGACGCAGGACAAAGTGACTTAAAAAATCTTGGCATATTGCAACCTATTTCAATACAAAATGGCGGTACTGGTTACGGAAACAATGACACAATTAGCATTGTGGGCGGTTTAGGTTCAGGAGCCTTTGCAAACATAGTGGTTAACGCAACAGGATCAATCGTTAGAGTACCATATGTTTTTTCTGAAGGTAATACGAATGTAACTTATTCGTTAGGTGGTTTTGGATATACAATTTCGGATTTACCAACCATAATAATCAATAGTGATTATGGATCAAACGCAAGCCTTATTATTCCAGGAATTATGGGAGATGGCGCAATTTTATCTCCAACAACAGACCGCATTGGTCAAATTTCAACTATCAATATTACTAATCCAGGTGAAGATTATGTTTCTGCGCCAAGGGTATTTTTAAATGTGCAAGATGTAGCTTTAAGTAATGTGTCCGGAGTAAATTCAATTGTTGCCGGTGATATTATATACCAAGGTAACACATATCTATCTGCAACATATACTGCGAATGTTTATTCTTTCACCAGAACTTCATTTGATTCAACAGGAAATACACAAAACGATATCTACAGATTAAGAGTATATGATTATTCAGGAAATTTTACTGAAGGGTTAAATTTAAATATTGATAGAGAAGTTGGTAATACAACAGTACAGTTGAATTTTAATCCTCAACCAGTATTAATTAACAAAGCTGGTGTGTCAACCAGTATGATTAAGTATGGTGATGGTAACGCAAAAGCTAATGCAGCATTTTTAAATGGATTAATTGTTGGTCAAGGTGTGTATTTAAATGAGGATGGCCAACCTTCTTCATTAGGGTTAGTATTAGAAAGTTTAGATTACAATAAGTACACATATGTTTTATCGGTTGAAAAAGCTTTAAAATCATACAAAGATTTAATTTTAAACCTTTTACACCCAGCAGGTTCAAGACTTATTGGTAGAAATTTATTAAGAAGTTCGAACTCATTTAATCTTGGAACCGAAACAGGACACCAAAAAGGTTACACCTTAGAATATGTGGCCGGTGGAGCAGCTTACCTAACCTTGGAAGTTAATACAGCCACCGATATAATTAGTACAAACATTATCAAAGTCAACAATGTTATATCTGGTAACATTGGTAATACTATATTTGCCAATGATTATATAAAACTTGACGCCAGCAATAACGTAAAGGTATATTCTTTAATTACTGACGTTGACTATGTAAATAACAAACTGACAATTGATGACAACGTATTTTTAACTTTTGCAAATGTAGGCTTTGGATATGCAAATGCCTCCTCAAACGTCATAAATATAACATCAGTAACAGGCCAATACGATGGTAATTTTGACAGAAAGACTCCAGCCAACAACATTATATACGCTGGAGATAGTGTTTCGTTAAACGGTGGACCATATTATACAGTCACCAGAGTATTCGCCAACGGTAATATATCTGTGGCCAACAGTTCATTTGGGCCATCAGGTAATTCTAGAATAACAGTAAACAAGAATGCTAATACACAATCTGCACTCATATATGGCCAAGTATTTGTATATGATTATCCATTGTTAGCAACAGAAACCGGCAATGAAATCATCACAGAACAAGGAACTTATCTAATCATAGGGTAAAAAATGGCAACAGTAAAAATATCACAACTACCAGTTTTATCACAGTTATCGGCTAACAACGCCAACACAGTATTTGTGGTGGTGGATAGGACTACCAATACAACTTCACAGTTTTCTACCACGGTTCTGGCTCAAGGCCTATATGCCAACAATATTTTGAATGTTGGTACTGCAAACACAGGTCTTTTACTTCCAAATTCTGTAGCACAATTTATTAGTAATACTGAAGTCTTTTCACAAGTCAACTTTCAAAACCTTAATGCAAAAGGTTCTGCTGACATTGTTATAACATCAGATGATGGCGACAACTCAAATAATTATTTGGATTTGGGCATTCAAGGTTCAAATATGAATGCTGATCCTTTATTTGACTTACCCAATAATGATGGTTATTTGTATGTGCATGGTAAAAATAATCAAAAACAAGGTAATTTGTGGATTGGTACCGCAACATCAAATACTGATGTAGTTTTCTTTACTGGTGCTCATAAGCAGGCCAATGAGATTGGTCGTTTTGAAAATGGTGTAGGATTATCTTTAAAGATGCCAATCAAGTTTGTTGATAATACCATACAGAATACGGCAGCGGTCACGGCAGCACACTCACAAGTTATTTTTAATCAAGCCAATTCAGCCTATGATTTTGCTATCAATTTAAACAATTTTGTAACTTCAATTTATGGAATTGCCAATACACAAAGTAATAGTATATCTGTAATTCAAGGTGTTAATGACACACAGAACACCAATATAACAACAGCCAATAATCAAGCTTGGGCAGCTTTTGATATTGCAAATACAAACTCCAACAATATTACCATTATACAAGGTGTCAATACAACACAGAATACAAACATTACTACCGCCAATAACCATGCTTGGGCTGCATTTAGCAAAGCAAACAACGCTTTAGCCAATACAACAGGCATTTTTGATGGAACATTAACCATTACTGGTGATTTAAGATTTGATGGAAGTCAATCTATTTTGGCAACAGATGATTTTTATATTAGTTCAAATGCTGGCATACAAATTCAAACCAATACTGGTAGCACACAAAAACAATTTAATTTTGGCACAGATGGCAACTTAACATTTCCAGACAGTTCAACACAAACTGGTGCCTCAATTTCGATTGCAGAATTAAAAGCCATTGTTGCCAACACAAGTAACTATGGTGATTTCGTCATTGCAATTAATGCTCTATAAAAACACTTAATAAATAAATCATGGCAAATTATACAGCAAACTCCTCTCAACTCATATATGGCAGTAAAATATATGAGGTGTTACAATATTACTATGCTCCTGCAACCACTGCTAATGCCACCAATACATTACAGAATGCTTTATATGCATTTATTGGCCAAGTGGATCCGTGGCCAGATGAAGAAGAACCTCCCACACCGACACAAGATCAATATTCTTTAAAGCAAGTATTCAAAAATATTATTGCTGCCAAAAAGGTAACATCAGCTGATATTTCTCCAGTAATACCAAGGCGAGATTGGAAAACTGGCATAATATATGATAAATATTCTGATATAGAAGATATGTTTACGGTTGATACGAATGGTATATTAACAAAAAATTTCTATGTTCGAAATCGTTTTGATCAGGTGTTTAAATGTTTAGGAAACGCTAATGGATCACAATCAACTATTGAGCCTGAATTTTTACCTGGTACATTTGATAAATCATTTTTAGTAAAAACAGCAGATGGTTATAAGTGGAAATTTTTATATACAATCAACATTGGCCAAAAACAAAAATTTTTGGACGTAAACTGGATGCCAGTGATTGGTATTGGTCAAAACATTCCAAATCCAGTTGAAACATTTGCCTCTCATGGTGACATTCCAGTTATTAATATCACAAATACTGGTCGTGGTTACTTTTCTGGTGGTGTAAAAATTACCATCAACGGTGACGGACAGTTTGCAAATGCTACCGCTAGTGTTAATGCAGCTGGTTATATAACAGACATTGTTATGGCAAATACTGGCCAAGGATACACTTATGCCGAAACGGTAATAACAACGGAGGCAGGTTATCCCACACCCAATGTAGTTGCTATTGCGACCAGTCCTGTGTCGCCAGTAGGAGGTCACGGATTCGATCCTATATCAGAGTTGGGATGTAATCATGTTATGACGGCTTTAGAATTTAATGGTAGTGAAGGTGGATTAATACCGACCGATATCACCTACAGGCAATTAGGTATGATATTAGATCCTTATTCGAAAAGTAATCAAGGGAAACTCATACCATATGCAACTGAAACTGTGTATGATGTAACGACAAGTATTCTGGTTTCTTCCGGATTAGGTTCGTATGATAGTGGCCAAATGGTGTATCAAGGGCCATCTTTGGCAAGAGCAACCTTTAAAGCAAAAATTGTTAGTTTTAATCCAGCAACCAATATATTAAAGGTCATAAATATAGTAGGAACACCAACCCCAAATCAAGTTCTTATACAAGAAAATTTATCATCAGGTCAGGCTATTATCAGAACATTACTACAAGTAACTGATCCCGACTTTATCATATATTCTGGATATATGACTTATATAGAAAATAGAACAGGAGTTGAACGTAGTGGAGATGCTACTGAACAATTTCGTGTTGTGTTAAGATTTTAATGGAAAGAAAAAATGGCACTTAATTTTAATGTAGAACCGTATTATGATGATTTTGATGTAACTAAAAACTACCATCGAATCCTTTTTAAGCCAGGGTATTCTGTTCAGGCTCGTGAACTAACACAATCTCAAACCATCCTACAAAATCAAATTACAAGTTTTGCTGATGCAATTTTTGCTCAAAACACTCCCGTTTCTGGCGGTAAAATAACAATCAATCAAAATGTTTATTTTTTAAAATTAAATGCAACCACTCCATCCGGACTAACCACAATTGCGGCGTCATTTGAAAACGGAACAATTTATAGTCAAGATGGTTCAGTTGTTGCAAAAGTAATTACCTTTGCAGAAGCCACATCAACTTCTATTGGAGTTGACGGTGATCCGCCTACGTTAATGATAACATATATTACTGGTAATAAATTTGGTAGTGGTGACACCATCTATTTGAATGGATCAAATTATACTGCAACTATAATTACTTCATCTGTTGGTAATGAATCTACAGGAGAAGGATCCATTGCTTCTATATCGAGAGGCATTTTTTATGTTAAAGGTAATTTTGTAACTGCTTCTGAAGATACAGTTATTCTTTCCAAATACAACAAAAATCCTTCTTTGCGTATAGGTTTAAATACCACAGAAACAATTATAGATTCTAATGATGACACCACTTTGCTGGATCCAGCATTAAGTGCCACAAACTACCAAGCTCCTGGAGCCGACCGGTATTTAATTAGTTTATCTTTAGAAACTCGTCCTCTAACATTAGGTGACGATGACAATTTTATTGAATTAGTTCGCCTTGCTGATGGTGCCATACAAAAACAAGTTGATGGAACCGTATACTCCGTTATTGATGATTATTTTGCCAAAAGAACAAATGATACTAATGGTGATTTTATTGTTAGTGACTACACTTTAACTCCCAAAGCAAACACTATTAATTACAGTAAATATGATATTGGAATTTCAAAAGGTGTTGCTTATGTTCGTGGTTACAGATTAGAAAACCAAAGTCCTGTATTATTAACAAATGATCGAGCAAGAACTCAAGATAGTATATTGAATAATCCAACATTTATTGATTATGGAAATTATTTTTTTGTTAATTCATCTAATGGTGTATTTGATGTAACTACTTTACCTCCCGTTGATTTTCACACGGTAGATAAAACAAGTATTTCTTTGACAAATGAAAATTCATATAACTCAACTAAAGCAGCCACAGGATATATTAGGAATATGGTTTATTCCAGTACATCAAATACTCAAAATGGATCGGCTTACATTTATAAAGCGTATGTTTTTGGGATTCAAAATCAAACCTTAACGGCTAATGTGGCCAGCGGTTCAGCAAACAATTCTTACATAACATTACCAAGCACAAATCAATTTTCAAATGTGGCAAATGCTTACTACAATGTAACTGTAAGTATTGATAAAGGTACTTCTGCTGGAGATTTTCGTGTAATTACTAGTTATGATGCCGCTAGCAAAATTGCTTATGTTGATAGGCCTTTCACGGTTGCACCAACCACTTCTTCTCAATTTACATTAAGGTTTGATGTGACTGATATAGAAACCATTGTTAAGGCAACATCTGGAACACCATATACAGTTACAGCAAATGCAACAATTGATACATCAAGTAAAGCAACTAATGATGTTCTTGCCGATACCGTTCTTCAAAATCCAAATGCGCCTGAGTTATTGTTTAACTTAGGCAATCAATATGTGAGTTATGCAAACAACACATCATACTTAACAACTCAAGTGTTTAGAAACGTTGCATTTGGTATTTCTGGTGGAAATATTGTTGCAACATTAACTTTTGGTTCTGCACCCGTTTCTACTCTATCCTTCTTAGGATCAGGAGCATTATCTGCTGATGCTGTTTCACAAAATTTTCAAGTGATTGTAACCAATCCTGGTTCAAATGCTGATTTAAGAGCGGGTCAAATAGTACCTTGGAACATTTTATCAAGAACTTGTTCTATTACTGGTGCAGGTTCGACAGCAACATTTACAGCACCAACCAGTGACTTAACTGCATTTACTGGAACAATCATTGCTAAATCTTATGTCAAAGCCGGCAACGATACAAGTTATATTATTAAAGCTAAAAATTTAGTAACAGGTAATACAACTGGTGTTAATCTTTCTGGAACATCCGTTAACAGTTATAGTTATGTTGACACAACAAATGGCCAAGTGTATATTACTTGGGAAGGATTGGTTAATCCAGGATCTCCACAAAAATTATACATTACAGATGTAAAAAGAATTGTAAAAATTATTGATACAAAATCACAAGCAACATTCCCAACAGATGCAATGTTGTCCGATCCATCTTATGATATTACCAATAGATTTACTTTTGATAATGGTCAAAGAGATTCTCATTATGATTTTGCCACAATTACTTTAGGTGTAGGTCAGCCTGCAATTAAAGGTAATTTACTCGTGGTTCTAGATTACTATGCAACAACTGGTGGTGATGGTTACTATAGTGTAATGTCATACTTAGCTCCCATTTCTTCTTCACCAGAAAACTATGCTGAAATTCCCTCTTACACCAGTTCAACTGGTAATCCATATCAATTAAAAGATTGTTTGGATTTTAGACCATCTTTAATTAATGCTCAACCTAATTTTACAATTCGAGCGAGTGCATCTGGATCAGGTGCTTTAGGTGCTTATATACCTGTTGACCTTTCAATATTTGAATCCAATTATGGTTATTACTTGAGTAGAAAAGATAAACTTATTTTAACTAAAGATAGGTCTTTTGAAATTATTCAAGGTACTCCTTCGTCAAATCCAATTTCACCTAGTGAGCCTGATGGTGCACTTGTTATTGCAAACTTAACTCATGACCCATATACAGCTTACATTCCGGGTGAAGCAACAGGTAAATTACCAAATCTTTCAATTGAAAGAGTGAAACATAAACGTTGGCAGATGAGAGATATCTCCGATTTAGAGAGCAGAGTTAATAATATTGAATACTATACGGCTCTAAACACTTTGGAAAAAGGTGCTGCATCATTGCAAATTGCTGATGGCAATGGTTTGAACCGATTCAAAAATGGTATATTGGTAGATGATTTTTCTAGTTATGCTGCATCTGATATTTCCAATACTGATTATTTGGTTTCTGTTAACCGCAGAACAAAACAAATGACAGCAGCACAAGTGGTTAAAAATTTCCCATTGCAATCACTATCATTGATATACAATATGGGTCAATTGGATTCCACTAGTGCAAATAATTTAGGTTATAAAATTACCACTGCTGGTAAATCTAATTTCTTTATGTTGTCTTACACGACAGCCAATGTTATCACTCAACAGATTGCTTCTCGTACAGTTAATTTAAATCCATTTGCTGTATCATTAAATTCGGGTGTAATGGATTTAACTCCTCCAATGGACAATTGGGTTGATACTGAAAAAGCTCCCGATTTATTAATTGTTGATCCAAATTTACAAGTATATCGTGCAAGTGATCAAGTTAATGTGTTGCAAGTTGGTGATTGGAAAACAACAGTAGCTACCACAACAGATAATGTTATTGCTTCTGGAAGAAACTGGAGAGTGAATCAGGTAACAACTTATACAGAGCAACAACAAAAAACTGTATTGGGTAAATACGATAAGTTGAATTCCAGTTATCTTGAAACATCTGGTTACATTACTGATGTTAGTATTCTGCCATATATTCGCCAACAGTTTTTACAATTTAACACTTATGGAATGTTGGTTAACACCAATGTGAGTGCATATTTTGATGGTGTTTTGGTTAACAAATATGTTCGTAAACCTAATGTTTTAGAATTGACAAACGTTAGTGGATCATTTGTTGATGGTGATATTATTGGTATATTTGCTAGTGGTAACTTTACACCTTATGCTAAAGTAGTTTCTTATTATGTTAATCCACAAAACTCAAATGTTCGTTTGTATGTTTTAACTTTAGAAGGAGTTACATTCACATCCGGTGTAACACTACAAAATGCCAAATTTAATACTTCTGGACAATATCAATTATCTACTGTTAGTGGTACAATTTCTTCATACACCAGCGTTTCTGGAACATTAAGAAGTGTAAACTCAACAACATCAATTCAATTGTCCGCTACAGCATCGAGCACAGATACTTATACTGGCCAAACTTTACATATCATTAGTGGCTCTGGTGCAGGACAATCTGCTGTGATTAGTGCATACAACACAACCACCAAAACAGCAACATTGGCAACAGGAGTTGGTGCATCAACAGGTGATATCTACTCTATTGGACAACTAACAACTAATGAAGTTGGAATGTTGTCTGGTATTTTTGCCTTGCCTGGTTCTACATTTCATACAGGCCAAAGAACTTTTAGAGTAGACAACCGAATTGCAGGTAATATAGGTTCAGAAACAACATTCTCTGAAGCTACATTCCATGCTTCTGGTTTACAAACAACCAAACAAGGTGTAAATTATGCTTCTTCAATTGATTCAGCAAAAAATACATTTACACAAACACAAACCATAACAAATGTAAGTAGTTATAATTATACAACTGTGTGGGATCCTGTAGCACAAACATTTATTGTTGATAAAGATAGTTATCCAAATGGTTGTTTTATAGATTCTGTTAAAATTTTCTTTGCTACTAAGCCTTCTACTGGATATGCACCTGTAACTTTATCAATTGTTGGTACAATTAATGGATATCCTGGTGGAGAAACTTTAGACCATTCACAGGTAACTTTAACAGCTGAACACATAAAAACATCCAGTGAACCACATTATTTAAATCCTAATACATATACAGTATTTAAATTCTCAACACCGGTTTATTTAGAACCAAATAAGTTGTATGCGTTTATAATAAAATGTCCCACATCAAATGAATATACAATTTATACAGCACAAAATGGTGATACAGCAATTTCTTCATCAGTTAAAAATTTACCAAATGATCCTACACCAGCGACAACAACAAAAATTAACTCTGCGCCATATGTTGGTTCATTATTTTTGTCACAAAATTCTCAAACATGGACAGCCGATCAAAATGAATCTATGATGTTTGTGGTTGAACGATGCGTATTTGATGTTGGTTCTCAACCACAAATACAATTTGTCGTACCTAAAAAATTACCTAGTAGAAAAATTGTTGGTCAAGAAATAGAATATTATTTAAATGCAAACTCTATTTCAAATACAATAACATCTTTTGAAAATACAGATGTTTCTGTCGATGCTTTTAACATTTCAACAACAGATTTTATACCAGGTACAACTGCTTTAGGCTATCAATACGCATCTACAGTAAAATCATCGTATGCTGGTGCGCCTACTGTAAGTGTAACTCCTGGTAAATTTGGTACGCCAACCTATGATGACATATATTTAAATGATGGTTTAGGACAACGTGTTTTAAATGCAAATTCAAATACATCATTCTCTTTATTTGCAACAATGACGTCCGTAAATGATGCAGTTTCTCCTGTAATTTCTGATGATGGATTGAGTGTATATTCTATAACATGGAACATTAACAACCTTGGATTATCAAATAATATTATAACAGTTGTTTCTGGTGGAACAGGATACAATGCACAAACAGTTTCCGTAACCGTAAACTCTACTGACGGTTATGGTTCTGGTGCAACTGCGATAGCCAATGTTGTTGGTGGCATCATTGATAGTGTTTATATCACCAATGCTGGCTCTGGTTACGTAACTACTCCCACAATGACAATAACGGATGCTGGCACACGTTCTGGTAATTCAAATGCTTCTGTTATTCTTGCTGGTGAAACTTCTAAATCTGGTGGTAATGCATTAGCCAGATATTTTACCAAGAAAGTTGTGTTGAATCAAGGTTTTGATTCTGGTGATTTAAGAGTTTACTTTACTGCTTATCGTCCTGTTAATACGAATATATACGTATATTATAAAATACTTTCTCGAAATGATACACAGAAATTTGAAGAAGGAACATGGCAATTGATGACACTAATTAACAATAGTGATTCATTATATTCTCAAACACGAGATGATACATATGAATTTGTTGCTGCGCCAGGAACATTAAATAAAGCACAAAATTATGTTTCATATACTAGTGACGTAACAAATCAAACGTATAACAACTTTAGCCAGTTTGCTATTAAAGTTGTTTTATCCACAACAGATAACACATTTGTACCATATCTTTCGGACATTCGTGCTATCGCTCTACCATCGGCGGTTTAATATGTTAGTTAAAGTAACTGGTACAACTTTTGTAAGAGATACTAAAACAATGGCTTTAATCAACCAAGATACAGCTGGCTTGGATGATTACAACTTTAAAAAACAATTAATGGGAAGCCAAAAACAAGAAATAAATATCATTAAAAATGAAATCAATGAAGTAAAAGATGACATTAAAATAATTAAACAAATGTTACTTCAGTTATCGTCCAGGAAATAATAATGGCTAATACCGTATCCGTTTTAAACTTTACAAATACCTTTGGTGACCTTCTGGCCCAACAAAATATTATTGCAAAAGAATTAAACAATCTTGGTGCTAATAATTACACAAAGGATAGTGGAACGTTGTTTGTTAGTGGTATTGGTACAGGTTTATCTGTAACAAACACAGCATCTCTTGGTGCAGCAGTTGTTTCTACAACACTATCGGTTGCTGGTGATTCAACTTTGCTTGCCAATGTTTACTTAGATGCCCCTGGTTTTACGTTACAAGTTGCAAACAATGCAATCATACACAAACAAATAGTTACTGATAATATTACAGCCAATACATTAGTGAGGTCGTCAACTCTTAACATTACAGATATTGCACGAGTTAATAATTTAACATCAAACAATGTTGTTTTAACTTCAACATTAAACACCACAGGTTCCGCTTTTGTTAATAATTTGGCAGCTAATTCTGCTGTAACTGCTCCTTATATTGTTGCAACAACACGGGGTGTTTTTGAAGATATCACTTCAAATAACCAAATAACAACAACATTTTTAAATATAACCACCAATGTTACCTCTGATTTAAATGTAACTACTGATGTTCGTGGTAGGGATTTTTTTGGTAGGGTTGGTACATTTGATAACTTTATTGTTGGATCAATGACCGTAGCTGGAAATTTTGTGGTTAGTGCACCAACCATTTATTCTTCCAATACTTTTGTATTGAATGCTGGTGCTGGCGCAGCACAAACAAGTACATTGGGTGTTGATCGTGGTATTAGTGGTGCAAATGCTTCATTCCGTTGGAATGAATCTTTAAAATATTGGGAAACACTTGATGTACAAAATGGCCAGCACTTTAGACTGTTGACCAATATGCATTTAAGTGATTCAACAATGTTGAATAATTCTTTAAATGTAGCTACGTCAGCAGCTTTGTTTGATTTACAAACACAAGTACAAGCAAATACAAATACATTTACTTCAAATGTAAATACTTTAACAACTAATGTTACAGCTGCAAATAATTATTCTCACACATCATTCTCACGAGCCAATACATCTGCAAATGTATTTACCGGCACAACCGGATCTTCAGCAAATGCTACCAACGGAAGGATGACTTTGAGTAGTAACAATGGAGTTATAATTTCGGCAACAGGAAATACACTATTCGTAGATACTCCACAAGAACTAACGACTTTATCCAACCCAACATTTAATAGTATTTACAGTTTAGGTAATCCACTTACAATAGAAAATGGTGGTATTGGTGCATCCGATAAAATTCAAGGTTTAATTAATTTGTTGCCGTCTACTATTGGTGTGGCTAATGGTTCTGTGTTGGCCGCTAATGGTAATATAGTGTATTGGACAAGTCGTGGGCCGTTTTTTGCCAATAACTTAACATTTACGGCACCATTTGGTGGCATTATTTCTGATCAAAATACTATTCAACTGGCAATACAAGATTTAGAAACAAGAAAAGCATCGATTGCTAGCCCAACACTAACAGGAACTCCTGCAACACCAACAGCAGCCAATGGTACAAACACAACACAAATTGCTTCAACAGCGTTTGTAAATAATTCTATAAATCAAGCTTTAGGTGGTGGCGGTGCAGGCACAGCCAATATTAATATTACTGGTAATGCCGGAACAGTTACAAATGGAGTGTACACAAACGGATCTTACACCAATCCTTCATTTATTGTATCTTTAGATGGTTCAAAAATTACTGGTGCTCTTGCCAGTGCTGCATTGACAACAACAAATTATAGTAATCCTTCATTTATTGCATCATTAGCTGGTTCAAAAATTACTGGTGCCATACCAGGAACTGCTGCTGGTGTAACCGGATTTACAATTAATCAAAGTGTTGGCAGTAGTGATAATCCAAGGTTTAATTCTTTGGGTGTTGGTACAGCCGCCTCCACTACTGCAGGTGAAATTCGAGCAACAAATAATATTACTGCCTATTATTCAGATGACAGATTAAAAACACGCTTAGGTTCTATTGAAAATGCTTTGGATAAAGTAATGTCCTTAACTGGTTTCTACCATGAAGCCAATGAAACCGCTCAAGCATTAGGTTATACTCCTGTTCGTGAAGTTGGTGTTTCGGCTCAAGATGTTCAAAGAGTTATGCCTGAAGTTGTTGCACCGGCACCTATTGATCCACAATATATGACAGTGCGATATGAAAGAATGGTTCCTTTATTAATAGAAGCCATAAAAGAATTAAAAGCTGAAGTGGATTTATTAAAATCCAAGAAAAACTAAAACTAAATACCAATAGGATAAAGAATGCCAGCCGGTTATCAAGATTTATTTTTAGAACAAGGTACAACCTTCACAACGACTATCACTTTAGATGATGTTGATGGTGTGCCTTATGATTTGACTGGTATGGCGGCAAAAGGACAAATAAGAAGGTCTTATTACTCGGCTAATGCCACCGCCACTTTTATTGTAAATATACCCACTCCATCAGAAGGCGGTATTATTTTAAATTTAGCTGCAAATACGACAGCCAATATTGCAGCAGGTAGATATGTATATGATGTGGCAATTAAAGATGCTGCTAACACCATTACTAGAGTTTTGGAGGGTACTGTTAGCGTTCTTCCACAAGTAACTAGGTTTTAAAAATGCCAGGACAAACAATAGGCACAGTCAATGTGCAAGTCAATACTCAGAAAACCAGTTCGGTTAGGTCAATTGCCTATGGTGGTAGAACATTAAAAAGTGCCACAGACTTGTCAATCACAGGTGCGTCTGATGGAGATGTTGTGGTTTATGAAGCAGACACAAACTCATTTAAATTGTCTCCTGTATCTGGAGTCGCAGCGAGTTTGGATGCTGGAGAGTTCTGATGGCCAATACAACCATACAGATACTCCGTTCATACGCAAACACAAGACCATCTGCTCTAGATGATGGTGAATTGGCGTACTCTTTTGTTTCAAATACATTTTTTATTGGTGACAGAGATGGTAAAATAATTACGATTGGTGGTCTAACCACTACGGAAAATGCAGCAAATACAATAGTTCTTAGGGATCAAAATGGTAACATTAATGTTGCTACCGTAGACGGTGGAAATTTCTAAATAGTAGTAGTGTAACAAATTAGCCTAAAAAAAGGACAAAAAATGGCAAATACAAATATTTTAATCAAACGATCATCGAGTACGGGTCGGCCAAGTTCCTTGGCTGCTGGTGAATTAGCGTACTCATATCAATCAAACACATTATTTCTAGGTACTACCGCAGGTAATGGTGCTATCAACGTTGGTGGTGTTTATTATACTCAAGCAATCGACAATGCAACTTCGGCTGCCACAGGAGATACATTAGTTAAACGTGATGCATCAGGTAATGCAACCTTTACCAACATCACGGTAACAGGATTCATTTCTGGTACAATTGACGGTGTTGCCAATTCTGCTGTCCGTCTACAAACACCAAGAAGCTTCTCTGTTTCTGGTGGTGATATTACCGCCGCTGGTGTTAACTTTGATGGTACAGGTGCAGTTACATTAAATGCCTCACTTGATGCCATTCCAGGTCTAAGTGCTGGTTCATACGGTTCTTCTACTGCCATTCCAGTTGTTACTGTTGCTGCTAACGGACGTGTTACAGCCATTTCAACACAGTCGATTTCCACATCATTTGGTCTTTCTGGTGATTCCGGTACAACTCAAATTGATGGTGGTGAAACATTATTTGTTGTTGGTGGTGCTGGCATTACATCGGCAATTACGGCCAACACAATTACATTAGATGTTGACACAACTGTTGTTCGTTCCAATACAGCAATTACAAGTCAAACGATTGATGGTTCTGTAACAATTGCTGGCAATTTAACAGTTCAAGGTACACAAACAACAGTTAATACAAACACATTAAATGTTGCTGACCCATTAATTATCTTAGCATCAAATAATACTTCTGATGCAGTTGATATTGGTTTTGCTGGACATTACACGGATGGTAGTAGTGTTGCAAGACACACTGGTTTCTTCCGTGATGCGGGTACAAAAGAATATTATGTATTTGATGGATACACTCCAGAATTAACTGGTAATAGTATCGATGTAGCCAACGCAAGCTTTAACACAGCAAACGTTAATGTTGGATATGTTAAATCTACTGGCATTATTAACAATGGTATTAATTTAGATACTCATGTTCAAGGTCTCTACAATCTTGCCAATACAACATCAACAACAGCAAGTAATGCAAATGCTAACACCATCTACACACAAGGCGTAGATGCAACACAAAACACCAATATTACTCATGCTGATACCAAGGCACAAGCTGCTTTTGATAAGGCAAATAATGCTGTAGTAGCATCAACAGACTTTACGTTTGGTCAGATGGTTGTTGCAGATGGCACAGATTCGTTAAAGAGTCTTGCGAATGCTTCTTATACATTAACTGGTTCCTTATCTGCTTCTAAGACAATCACATCACTTACTGTTGATTCGTATGGTCGTGTAACTGCTGCTACTGGTGCCGATATTGCAATTGGTGCTTCTGCAATTACTTCTGGTACATTGAGTGTTGAGAGAGGTGGTACGGGACAAAGCTCATTTACAACAGGCGCAATTCTTGTTGGTAATGGCACAGGTGGTTTATCAACTCTTGCCAATTCAACATATACAGCAACTGGTTCTGGTGCTGCTAACAATACAATATCTTCGTTAACTGTTGATTCGTATGGTCGTGTAACAGCTGCAACATTCTCCGCAATCTCCGGTCTAACAGTTGGCCAAGGCGGTACAGGTCGTTCAACATTTACCACAAACGGTATCATATATGGTAATTCTACTGATGGTCAATTAGTAACTGCTGCAGCAGGTACCTCTGATCAAACATGGAGTAATCAGATTCTTACCGTTACAAATGCTGGTGTTCCAGTTTGGTCTACTGCTTTGGATGGTGGTACATTCTAAAGTAGCTTTGTAGTTTACATTATTTTTTATGTGGCCACCTTCGGGTGGCTCAACAATTTAGGAGTTTGAAATGGGAAATGAAAAGTTTGTTAATTATTATATTGAAAATTTAATCGCCACAATGAATGATTGTTTAATTAGAAACATATCATTACAAGTAAACGAAAGAATTAGTAAAGAAGCAATTGAGGATCAAGCTAAAGTAATAGAAGATTTAAAAGATACTATTGGTTCTTTACAAAAAGAAAACCAATCTATACAAGATAATAAATTAATTTCTGACCAAGAAAAATATCAAAATTTAGAGAATAGTATTAAAGAACATTTAGATACCATTAAAGGACTAAATGAACGAATTACTGAAGCTGACAAACTTAAAAATGAATATGAAAATGTAAAGCATCAAGTTCAACACGTTGATACGTTTAGAAATGAACTGTCAAAAACTCGTGAAGAATTTGATAACAGTAAAAATAATTATGAAAATACCATTAAAAATTTAAAAAATGGTCATGAAAATATTATTAAAGAATTAGTTAATAATCATAATAATCAAATTAATGATTTAACTAATAACTATAATAATAAAATTAAAGAATTAAGTGACAAAATTGACTATTTACAATTAACTCCTGCCAAAAGAAAAAAATTAGATGATGATAAAGTGAATGTAACACTTACAGAAAATACTCTTGAAGTGTTTACTAAATCCGATATAACAAAGGATGGCGGAAGTTTTTAAGGTAAATGGCAAATACAACATTACAGTTAAAAAAATCAGGAGCATCAGGTAACGTACCGTCATCACTATCATACGGTGAGTTGGCCTTAAACTATGCCGATGGTAGATTATATTATAAGCATGCCAACGGTTCTATTGCTAGTATTTCTACTGGTTCTTCTACACAATCGTTTGCAACCATCAATGCTAATTCATCTTTAATATTAGCAACCTCTCCGTCAGATACTTTATCAATTATTCCTGGTAATAATATTACCATAACAACAGATACATTTGGTAAATCAATTATTATCAATTCAACAGCCGCAGGCGTTGGAGATTCTTCATTTGGCCAAATTGTTGCAAACGGCAGCACAATTCTTGCAACAACCTCAAATGATTCTTTACAGATAGTTGGAGAATCAGGTATATCAGTTTCTTCAAATGTTTCTGCAAAGAAAGTCATTGTAAGTGTTCCAGCAGGTTTTACTTTTACTACAGCTGACTATGGTTTTGTAACTGATTCCACTAATGTAATTTACGACTACGGCACATTATAAATAAATACTATGGCGACACAAGTTCAATTAAGACGAGGCAACACATCACAGACTAACGCATTTACAGGTGCGGTAGCCGAGATAACTATTGATACCGATAAAGAAACCATTGTTGTTCATGATGGTTCAACAGCAGGCGGTTTTCCATTAGCGAGAGAAAGTGCGTTATCTACTAATCTCACATTTACTCAAGCTGCTTTTAATGCAGCTAATGCAGCTGGATCCAGTGCAACCGTTCAAGCAGCATTTGATAAAGCCAACTCAGCTAATGTTCTAGCACAAGCCGCTTTTGATGCAGCCAATACAGTATCACCTTTAGATTCATATGCAAGAACAACAGCAAACACCGCTTCTGCAAACACAGTAGTTATTCAAGGTGTTGACGCTACTCAGAATACCAACATCACCATAGCAACTAATGCAGCTACAGGAGCTTTTGAACAAGCGAATGCAACTGCTGGTGGACTTACTAGTGCTAATAGTAGAATTACAATTTCTGAAGGAGTTGATGTAGGTCAAAATACTCGCATGAGTATTATTGAAGGTGTTGATTCAACTC
>Ga0209990_10000228_pt1 | contig 58088 bp, 45 predicted proteins | sample NOAtaG_6_FD_187304 | JGI IMG/M metagenome (GOLD analysis project Ga0209990, IMG submission 187304) | Freshwater lake microbial communities from Lake Erie, under a cyanobacterial bloom - NOAA_Erie_Diel5S_2200h metaG (SPAdes) (version 2) | ecosystem: Environmental > Aquatic > Freshwater > Lake ... | reverse complement strand
CAAACGAAGATGCACCAGTAACGGGTGACTTAACTGACGCAGGTGACTCAGATCCTGATGGAACGGCACTTACTGCGAACACAACGCCAGTGAGTGGTCCATCGAACGGAACGATTGTGATCAATACAGACGGAACATACACATATACTCCGAATCCTAACTTCAATGGAACGGATGTGATCGTGGTATCGATTTGTGATGCTGGTCTTCCATTACCGGGAGTATGTGTGAATGATACGATTACAGTAACGGTTGCACCAGTAAATGATGCACCGATTGTAGATAACGAGGTAGTTACTACAAACGAAGACACGCCAGTAGCAGGTGACTTGACAGATGCAGGTGACTCTGATCCTGATGGAACGGCGTTGACAGCTAACACATCGCCAGTAAGCGGACCTTCAAACGGAACAATCGTAATTAATACAGACGGAACATACACATATACTCCGAATCCTAACTTCAATGGAACGGATGTGATTGTGGTATCCATTTGTGATGCTGGACTTCCATTACCAGGCGTATGCGTGAATGACACGATTACTGTAACAGTAAATTCAGTAAATGACGCTCCGATTGTAGACAACGAGGTAGTTACTACAAACGAAGACACTCCAGCAACAGGTGACTTAACCGATGCCGGTGACTCAGATCCTGATGGAACAGCTTTGACTGCGAACACAACACCAGTGAGTGGTCCATCAAACGGAACAATCATCATCAACACAGACGGAACATATATCTATACTCCAAACGTTGACTTCAATGGAACGGATGTGATCGTGGTATCGATCTGCGATGCAGGAACACCAGGAGTTATTTGTGTCAACGATACAATAAGCATCACTGTGATTGCTGTAAACGATGCGCCGATTGTGGATAACGAAATTATCACTACAAATGAGGATACACCAGTAACTGGTGACTTGACTGACGCGGGTGACTCTGATCCTGATGGAACAGCATTAACTGCAAACACAACGCCAGTGAGTGGTCCAACGAACGGAACGATTGTTATGAATACAGACGGAACATATACTTACACACCAAATCCTAACTTCAGTGGAGTTGACACGGTTGTAGTATCAGTATGTGATGCAGGTCTTCCTTTACCAGGAATATGCGTGAACGATACAATATTCATCACTGTAAATGCTGTGAATGACGCACCGATTGTAGACAACGAGTTTGTTACAACAACTGAAGAAACACCAGCAACAGGTGACTTGACAGATGCAGGAGACTCAGATCCTGATGGAACAGCCCTTACGGCAAATACAACGCCAGTGAGTGGACCGTCAAACGGAACGATTGTTATCAATGCAGATGGAACATACACGTACACACCGAACCCTAACTTTAACGGAACGGATGTGATCGTGGTATCTATTTGTGATGCAGGAACACCAGGAGTTATTTGTGTCAACGACACAATATTCATTACTGTGACTGCTGTAAACGATGCGCCGATTGTGGATAACGAAATTATCACTACAAATGAGGATACACCAGTAACTGGTGACTTGACAGATGCGGGTGACACAGATCCTGATGGAACGTCACTTACAGTGGATATTACACCAGTAAGTGGACCGTCAAACGGAACGATAGTAATTAACGCGGACGGAACATTTACCTACACACCGAACCCAGGATTTACTGGAACGGATACAATAGTAGTATCAATCTGTGATGAGGGTCTTCCTTTACCAGGAATATGTGTGAACGATACGATATTCATCACTGTAGTACCATGTTCAAGTAATCCGGCATTCGACTGTGATGGAGATGGTGTTACAAACGGACAAGAAGTTGCAGATGGGACTAATCCAACGGATCCATGTTCATTGTTGATTGCAAGTCAGACAGAAATACCAAGTACAGTGTGGAATGACGCAGACTGTGACAATGATGGATTAACGAATGGAGAAGAAATGGTAGGAACAACAGACCCATTGAACCCAGACACAGATGGAGATGGCGTACTTGATGGAACAGAGGTTGCAGATGGTACAAATCCAACGGATCCATGTTCATTGTTGATTGCAAGTCAAACGGTAGCGCCAAGTACTGCTTGGAACGATGCAGACTGCGATAACGACGGATTGACAAATGCTACAGAGGTAACTGATGGTACTGATCCATTGAACCCAGACACGGATGGGGATGGTGTAATTGATGGAACTGAAGTTGCGGACGGAACGAATCCAACGGACCCTTGTTCATTGTTGTTGGCAAGTCAAACGGTAGCGCCAAGTGCCGCTTGGAATGATGCAGATTGTGACAATGATGGATTAACTAACGGAGATGAAATCTCAGGAGGTAGTAATCCATTCAATTCTTGTAGTCCAATACCTTGCAACATTATTATACCAGAAGCATTTACACCAGACGGTGATGGGGTCAATGATGAATTTGTAATTGATGGAATTGAATTGTATCCAAACAATACAATTTCGATCTTCAACCGATGGGGAGTATTGGTGTTTGAGGCGACGGATTATCAAAACAATTGGGACGGAAGCACACAAAGCAACTTTACAATTGGCGGAGATGATTTACCGACAGCAACGTATTACTATGTATTTGACACCAAAGATGTGAATCAAGGTGTTATCACAGGATTTATCTATCTACAGCGATAAAAAGAACAATGGCGCTCAGTGACATTCATTGAGCGCCATAATTAAAACGACACAAAATGAGAAAATTATTTACGGTCATGCGCGTTGCTGTTGTTTGTGCAATCACAACAGCAACTTTTGGGCAACAAGACCCACATTTTACGCAGTATTCAGATAACATGCTTTTTGTGAATCCAGCATATGCGGGAAGCAGAGGCTTGTTAAATGTAACAGGTATTCACCGTCAACAATGGACAGGATTTGATGGTAGACCAATTTCGACAACATTAAGTTTACATTCACCGTTAACTTATGAATCTGTAGGTTTAGGAGTCACCATGGTGAACGATCAATCAGGACCTATAAAACAAACAATGTTTTATGGTGATTTTTCTTATACGTTAAAGTTCAAAGATAGAGATAGAAAGCTATCGTTTGGAATTAAAGCAGGGTTGAATATGATTTCTGTCGCTGCAACAGGTCTTCAAACTCATGTGGAAAATGACCCAAAGTTATTACAAAATGTTAAGAACAATATTAATCCAAATTTTGGGTTTGGTATTTACTATCATTCATCACGATTTTTTATCGGCGCGAGTAGTCCCAAATTGCTTGAACGCGGATATGACGGGATTAGTAAGACCAACTTAGAGAGACGACATTACTTTGGAATTATTGGTGGTGTTTTTTCGATAAATTCCAACTGGAAATTGAGGCCTACGGCGCATGTAAAAATTACAGAAAAGAGTCCAATAAATATTGATGCAAGTTTTGCTGCAATATACGAAGAAAGAGTTTGGTTAGGCGTAATGTATCGTTTAAATGCCGCAGTTGGATTTTTTACTCAATTTCAGTTGTCGCCACAATTTAAATTAGGAATAGCATCTGATTTTGGAACACAAACTCTTCGAAACTACAATTATGGAACATTTGAAATAATGATGTCTTATGACTTTGTCTTCAAAAAAGAGGGACTTCGTTCTCCTCGCTATTTCTAACCAAAGCATTTACAAAAATTATGAAAAAACACGGTTTAATATTGTGCTATTTAATTGTAGCATTTGCTTCATTTGGACAAGTGGGAAAACTAAAAAAAGCGGATGCTTACTATGATAAACTTTCGTATTCTTATGCTGTTGGTTTATATGAAGAATTAATTGGTTCTGAAGTAGATGGCCCAGAGTTGTTGGCAAAAATAGCTATGAGCTATTACTACATAGGCAACATGGAAAAAGCAGAAACCTATTTTACGTCAATGATCAATACGGATATGGCACTTAAAGAGGATTTTTTCTTTTATGCGCAAGCTCTAAAGCAGAATGGAAAGTATGCAGAAAGTGATCAGTGGATGGCGAAGTTCAATCAACTTGCGTCAAGTGATGCGCGTGGTTTATCATTTATAAATAATACGTCTTATTTAGATAAAATTGAAAAGCAAGGAATACATTTTGAGATTAAAAATTTGAATTGCAATTCCTCAGTGGCTGATTTTGGAGCTTATCCTTCAGTTGATGGCAAAAATGTTTATTTTATTTCTGCTCGAAGGGAGCCAGTCATGATACAATATGAATGGACATGGAATGAATCACAATACTTGGATGTGTATAAATCGAATGTCGATTCACAAAAAGAGTTGGAAAATATTTCATTATTGAATAAAGATATAAACACACGTTTCCATGAAGGGCCCTTGTGTTTTTCACCTGATGGGAAGTATGTGTATTTTACCCGAAACAATATGGCAAGGGGAAATCAAAAAAAGGATCAAAAAGGGATTCAAAATTTACAACTATTCAGAGCAACAGTTGATTCCCTGGGAAACTGGAACGATGAAGAGGTACTTCCTTTTAATTCAAAGGAATATTCTGTTGGACACCCAACGATTTCAGCAGATGGCAAAACATTGTATTTTGTTTCAGATATGCCAGGTGGCTTTGGTGGTGCGGATTTATACAAGGCAGCCATCAACGGTGATGGAACATTCGGTAAAGCTGAAAATTTAGGTACTGAGTTCAATACTGAAGGACAAGAAATGTTTCCGTGGATTAACGGAATAGGAGAATTATTTTTTGCATCTAATGGACATATTGGTCTTGGTGGACTTGATGTATTTGTTATGACCATTAACAAAAATGGTGCTTTTGATAAACTACAAAATGTTGGAAAACCTGTTAACTCTCAACATGATGACTTTGCATTTACAATGAACAAAGATAATATTACAGGCTATTTCTCTTCTAACAGAACAGACGGTAAAGGTGATGATGACATCTACTCGTATTTACTAACAAAGCCCTTTCAGAAGCAACTTATTGTTGAAGGCATAGTGAAGGATGAAACTACAGGTGCAATTCTTTCACTGGCAACCGTAAAATTAATTAACGCACTAGGAGAGGTTATTGCCATTGTTATTTCTGATAGTACTGGTGCGTTTCAGTTTGAGGTCGAACCTGACGAAGATTACACAATTTCAGCAAGTAATGTAGATAGATACAATGAAAATCAACGTTCGGTATCAACTAAAAATTTGGATCCCGAAATTACCGAGATTAATGGAGATGTGGCACTACTTAAGATACCTGATTTGTCCCTATATTGTCTTGTTACTGATGCTAATTCAGCGCTGCCTTTAGAGGGTGTAAAAATAACCGTTACGAGTAATGATACTAAAAATGAGATCATAAATCTATTAACACCAGTAACTGGGGATACTGAAAAAGAATTATTGGATAAAAAAGTTAATGATCAGTTATCATATACAATACGATTGGAAAAACCGGGCTATTTGACAAAGGTTGTAACATTTAACTACACAATCGCTCAAATGGGAAGAATCAACGTTCATGAAACATTGGATTTAACAATGGATAAAATTGATCTTGGTTTGGATTTGGCTTCAATTTTAGATATCAATCCAATATATTTTGATTTGGGTAAATATGCTATTCGTCCAGATGCTGCATTAGAGTTGAATAAGATTGTAAAGGTAATGAATGAAAATCCAGCAATGGAAATTGAATTGGGTTCACACACCGATTGCCGCGGATCAATCGCCTCAAATGAGAAACTTTCAGACAATAGAGCAAAGGCTTCTGCTAACTACATAAAAGAAAGAATTACTAACCCAGAAAGAATAAATGGAAAGGGCTATGGTGAGACTCAATTAAAAGTAGACTGCCCATGTGAAGGAACAGTTAAGTCAACTTGTTCAGAGGATGAGCATCAAAAAAATAGAAGAACTGAATTTGTGATTATAAAAATGTAGTGCGTCACAATCAAAACTACATTTTCTAGCTGCTGTTGTTTTTGGTTGTTTTTTTGCTAATCCAAGAAGCGTTGAATATCTTCCAAAAAGTTTGAACTTGGGCCTAACGAGGTCACAAAACAGAGTGAGAGTGTAAAGCGAAAGCGATATACTCCACTTTGTTTTTCTTCGCTTACGCACTCATTAACTTCGTTCCTGCTGCGCGGTCTCACGCGTTATCCTGAATTTTTTCGGATTCTATCCAATCTAAAATCTTTTCCAAATCCTTATAAAAGTTAGATTTTTCGATCTTTGAGGTCACAAAACAGAGTGAGAGTTTAGAGCGAGAGCGCTATACTCCACTTTGTTTTTCTTCGCTTACGCACTCATTAACTTCGTTCCTGCTGCGCGGACTCACGCGTTATCCTGAATTTTTTCGGATTCTATCCAATATAAAATCTTTTCCAAATCCTTATAAAAGTTAGGTTTTTCGAGACTTGTGGTCACAAAACAGCGTGAGAGTTTAGAGCGAGAGCGCTATACTCCACTTTGTTTTTCTTCGCTCTCCGAATTTTTCTCAGATTATTTTTATTTTATTCGATTCTTTTCGAACGCAGCAATAATAGCATTTACAATCCTTTTAAGATTTTATCATAGATATCGTTGAATGCCATTCCATCAGCTGTTTTTCGTTTCGATAATTGTTTAAATTCTACAAGAGCCCAAAGCACGAATTCCATCAAAAATGGCTTGTCTATGGGAGCAACATTTGGTTGGTATCTTTGAATCAGCTCTTTCAATGGTTCAATTTTATTCAATGCCTCAATATAGATTTCTTCCTTTGCTTCATCAGCGATTTCAAATGCATTCGCTTCAAAAAACCAATTTAGAACGTCATCATATGGAGTTGCTTGATCTTGCTTCTTTAACTTTTCAATTTTTGGAAAATACGTTAAGAAAATGGTTTTGGTAGCTTCACTTATTAAATGGTTGGCAACAAAGGCAGTTCCTTCCTGTTCTCCTTCATAAACGAGCTCAACTTTGCCTGTGATGGATGGAATCATTCCGATTAAGTCACTGAAGCGTACAGTTGTTTCGTGCTCATTATTCATGATGGCTCGTCGTTCTGCAGTACTAATCAAATTTTCATAAGCCGTAATGCTCATGCGCGCACTCACACCACTTTTTGCATCGATATATTCACTTTCACGCGCTTCAAAAGCCACCTGTTCAAGAATATCTTTTGCCAATTCTGGAACATGCACTGTACAAAGGCGGTTCTCCAATTTTTCTGCTTCTTGATTGGTAATGGTTTTTGCGGTTTTAATATCGGCTGAATAGTGTGTTAAAATTTGGGAACCAATTCGGTCTTTTAAGGGAGTAACGATGCTTCCTCTGTTGGTATAGTCTTCCGGATTTGCCGTAAATACAAACTGAAGATCAAGTGGAAGTCGCAATTTGAAACCGCGTATTTGAATATCACCTTCTTCCAAAATATTGAATAGTGCAACCTGAATTCTTGCTTGAAGATCGGGTAATTCGTTTATAACAAAAATACAACGGTTCGCACGAGGAATCATCCCGTAATGCAGTACCCTTTCATCTGAATAATTCAATTTCAAATTGGCTGCTTTAATTGGATCAATGTCTCCGATCAAATCGGCAATAGTAACATCAGGTGTTGCCAGTTTTTCAAAAAAGCGCTCCGAACGGTGCATCCATTCTATGGGCGTGTTCTCTCCCATTTCAGCAATACGATCTCTTGAATAGCGACTGATTGGATTCATTGGATCATCATTGATTTCACTACCGGAAACCACCGGAATGTATTCGTCTAATAAATTTACCATCAATCTAGCAATGCGGGTTTTCCCCTGACCGCGCAAACCTAACAAATTGATATTATGCTTGGAAAGTATAGCACGTTCCAATTGAGGAATAACTGTTTGTTCATAGCCATGCATGCCTGGAAATGTTGGTTCACCAGTTTTTAAGGCTGCAATTAAATTGTCTCGAAGTTCAGTTTTGATGCTTTTCGATTGGTAACCGGATGCTTTCAAAGCACCTAATGTATTGATTGTTGTATCCATTGGATTAGTTTATTCGTTTTTTTCTATTTGTTTCGTAATCATGAAAGATCATTTCACCCAGCCCTTTTAATCCGGTGTAAAATGCCTTCCCTTTATTTGATTTTGTAAATTCTTCAACAAAAGATTGGAGGTAAGGATCTTGCGCAATCATGAAAGTTGTAATGGGAATATGTATTTTTCTCGCCTGTGCCGCCATGTTGTAACACTTTTCAACGATAAATTGATCCAAACCATTGCTGTTTTTATAGTACTGTCCGTCAGGCAGTCTAAGACAACTCGGTTTGCCATCAGTGATCATGAAAATCTGTTTGTTGGTATTTCGTTTTCTGCGTAAGATATCCAAAGCCAATTCTAACCCTGCCACAGTATTGGTATGATAAGGCCCAACCTGAAGATAAGGAAGGTCTTTTATTTTGATTGGCCAGGCATCATTTCCGAACACTATGACATCAAGTGTATCTTTCGGGTAGGACGTAGTGATGAGTTCCGCTAGCGCCATGGCCACTTTTTTGGCAGGTGTTATTCTGTCCTCCCCATACAAAATCATACTGTGACTGATGTCAATCATTAGCACTGTACTCATTTGAGATTTGTGGTGGGTATCTTCAACAACGAGATCTTGTTCAGTTAAACGAAAATCACCTATGCCATTATTGACTTGGGCATTTTTTAAACTCTCTGTAATGGAGATGTTTTCTATGGTGTCACCAAATTGAAAATCTCTGAACTCACCTGTCGATTCATCACCAAGACCACTTTTTTTAGAGGTGTGATTACCCAATCCACTTTTTCTGATATTTCCGAAAATTTGGTCCATGGCGTTTTTTCGAAGAACCCGTTCTGTTTTAGCTGTTATAGACAATTGGCCATTTCCATCCGGTTTGAGTTCCTCGCGCAAGTAGCCTTTCTTTTTAAGGTCTTCAATAAAGTTATCCATTGTATACTCAGCAGTTGTCAGGGAATATTCTTTATCAAGTATGTTTAGCCATTCTATTGCTTCGTCGACATCCCCTGATGTATGCGTTATGAGCTCGCTGAAAATGTCAAACAATTTATCAAATGTTGATTGTTCGGGAGCCTCAAATGGTGTAAAAATATAACCAGATTTGAACATGGGAATCATTTATTCAATAACACAAAGGAATCCAAAAAGTTTTGAAGGACAAAGGATTAATTAGGATGTTGTATAACACAATAAGATAAGATCAAAGCTTGAGGATTGTTTTTCAATATTTCATGAACATGGACCTAAATACGGCGATAAATTAAAATCTCAGCGTTCATAAGATGTTAAAACAAAAAGGGAAAACTACCTTGCATTTTGAATTAATTTAATAAATTCGGCTGAATTTTAAATTTTACTACTTATGAGAAAAGGTGCAATAATTGGATTGGCAGGATCATTATTCGGTATTCTAGCTTTATTTTTGGGATTTGCTAATGGCAAAATTACGGATCAAAGTGAATCATTTAGTTTTTATGGATTGATGTCTGATGAGAGATTTCCTCAAGAAATTCATGATGGATATGCAATTTTGTTTAAACTATTTTTATCATTATCAATTGTATCTGCTATTTCATCTTATTTTTCGAACAAGAAAAATTTATTAGGAATACTTACTTTAATATCATCAGGGATCCATTTATTATTAACATTAGTGTTTTACAGTGGTGGTAAAGAAGCTATGGACAAGTTAGGAGGTGAAGGCTTATCCTTTGGAATGGGTATGTATTTATTAATTGCTGGAGGGATTTTAGGTTTAGCCGGTGCTATTTTGGCATTAATAAAGAAATAAAAAATACTTTTTTTATGGCAACAGCGTGAGGAAACTTACGCTGTTTTTTGTTGAATGCTATAACCTCCAACTGCTCAATAATTATTTAAAATTGCATTTTACTCGAGTGAAATTTGAATGTTGCATAGGCATATTTTATTGGCCAAACTTTTTAAACAGCGATTAAGAACAAATCTACAGGGTTTTTAATGAACGGAGTTTTAAATCATGCATCAAAATTGTATTTTTAAGGGATGATACAAAAGTTTCTAATTATTTCAATTACACTGAGTGTTTCGAATCTAGCTTTTGCTCAAAGTGATCAAGTTGTGATTGCTCAGCCCGATTATAATATTTTATATGCAGGTTGTGCAAATACTGTTCAAGTTGGAAGAAAGGATGGCATAACTGATTTCGTGCTTCAAGCCGAAGGTATGGATATTCAATTGCAAGATCCAGTTTCAAGCATTTATATTTTTACGCCAAGAGGAAAGGATAGAATTAGCCTTTATTTTCTGAACAACACCCAAACGGATACACTTGACTTTAAGGAATTTCGTGTATTACCGTTACCACCTGCTGAGATATATTTAGGTGATGCTAAGAATGGAGAAATATTAACGAATCGAACAGCATCTGTATTGAGCTTGAAATTGCCCGCATTTGTAACAGTTAATGCCAATATGACTATTGCGGATTGGTCCGCTTCATTGGATGATGACAAAAAGTTATTTTATGGTGAAGGTCAACAGTTGAGTGTTGAATTAATGGAAAAAATTAAAAATGCACCAAAAGGTGCTGTGCTACATCTCGAAGTAGCCTATAAAACGAATGGAAAAGGAATAAAACGTCAAAAATTAACCTTTACACTATGAAGCTCAATAGTTTTAAAATTTTCCTGATTGGAAGTTGGTTGCTTCTGTCTCCAAATTTGTTTGCTCAAGGTCTTGTGGAATATCCAAATCATGACCGCATATACAAAGGTTTCAATAATTATTTTGAATTTGCTTCCGTTAATGGGGATACGCTCTTATTCGTGAATGCTTCCAATGCTACCCTAACCAAAAAGGGTAAAGGATATATTGTATTGCCTACGGGTAATAAAAATGTGCAGCTCACCATCACAAACAGTAATAAAGATACTTTGGCAACGAAAGTATTTCGTGTTTTTGCTGTGCCTCAACCGGAATTATATCTGGGTAACATTAAGAATGGTGAAAAACTAATTGATCGTATGTCCACGCAACTCAAAGTTCTGTATGATCCCTATTCTGCCCTAGGTAATGTAGCTTTTGCCATTAAATCATGGGAGATTTATGTTGGCGAAAATGTTAAAGTTTGCAAGGGTACAGGTGAAGAACTTACCGAAGAAGCCATCGAGATGATTCGAGTAGCAAAAGATGGAGAAAGGTTTAAGATTGTTTGTAATTATGTCAATTTTATGAATGACAGCAGAACGCAATCTGTTTCAGCAGTTTTTATTTTGTGACAATAAATAAATCGTGAGAACAAAATAAACAGCTACTTTGTTTGTTCTCAACACAATTAGCAATACTTTTGCTACAAGCGTAATGTATGGGAGAATATAAAGCAGGGCCTAAATTGAGCCAAATAGAGGTGCCATCTGATTTAAGAGAGAAATTTAATTCAGATGATTTACCAGAAATCGCAGATGAATTGCGCCAATATATCATTGATGTAATATCTGAAATTGGAAATAGTCATTTTGGCGCCAGTTTGGGGGTAGTGGAATTGACTGTAGCATTGCATTATGTTTTCAATACACCATACGATCAATTGGTCTGGGATGTAGGTCACCAGGCATATGGGCACAAAATTTTAACTGGAAGACGAGAAAGGTTCCATACTAACCGTCTTAAAGGTGGTATTTCTGGATTCCCTAAACGTTCAGAAAGTGAATACGATACTTTCGGGGTAGGTCATTCTTCTACCTCCATATCGGCTGCATTGGGTATGGCAGTGGCAAGTCACTACAAAGGAGAAAAGGAACGACAGCATATAGCTGTAATCGGTGACGGAGCAATGACAGCAGGACTTGCCTTTGAAGGGTTAAACCATGCAGGATTTGAAAAAGACAGTAACCTGTTAGTGATTCTAAACGACAATTGCATGTCAATAGATCCAAATGTTGGTGCATTAAAGGAATACCTCACAGATATTACAACATCACATACCTACAACAGAGTAAAGGATGAGGTATGGAAAATGTTGGGTAAAGTTTCAAAGTTTGGTCCCGATGCGCAAAAAATAGCATCGAAAATTACCCATGCTTTAAAAGGGTCATTGCTAAATCAAAGTAACTTATTTGAATCATTAAACTTTAGGTATTTTGGACCTGTTGATGGACATGATGTGACAAACCTTGCTAAAATCCTTGAAGATTTAAAAGATATTCCTGGACCAAAAATTTTACATTGTATTACGAGAAAGGGCGCAGGTTACAAGTATTCTGAAGAGGGCAATCCCACAAAATGGCACGCTCCAGGAGTATTCAATAAAGATACGGGAGAGATAGTGAAAATTGTACCTACTTCCCCTCAACCTCCAAAATATCAAGATGTTTTTGGTTATACAATAGTTGAACTTGCGGAGAAAAATAATAAAATAATGGGTGTTACGCCGGCTATGCCTTCAGGTTGTTCATTGAACATTATGATGGAAGCCATGCCTGATCGTGCTTTTGATGTTGGTATTGCAGAACAACATGCAGTAACATTTTCGGCAGGTTTGGCAACACAGGGATTATTGCCATTTTGTAACATATACTCTTCGTTTATGCAACGGGCTTACGACCAAGTATTGCATGATGTGGCACTACAAAACTTGAATGTTGTTTTCTGTTTAGACCGCGGTGGTTTGGTTGGTGCCGATGGTGCAACTCATCACGGAGCTTATGACATGGCTTACATGAGACATATCCCGAACATGGTTGTTTCTGCCCCGATGAATGAGTCTGAACTCAGAAATCTCATGTATACTGCGCAACAGGAGAACATGGGGCCATTCACCATTCGTTATCCAAGAGGAAATGGAGTGATGACTGAATGGAAAACGCCATTCAAAGCGATAAAGGTTGGGACAGGAAGAAAACTTACCAATGGCGAAGATATTGCCATTTTAACTGTAGGTCATCCAGGAAATTTTGCGCAAAAAGCAATTGAAGATTTGCAGGATACAGGAATTTCAGTTGCGCATTATGACATGCGTTTCGTGAAGCCAATTGATGAGGTGATGCTTCATGAAGTATTTACAAAATTTAAAAAAGTAATTACTGTTGAGGATGGATGTTTGATGGGAGGTTTTGGTTCAGCTGTAATAGAATTTATGGTAGATCAGGGCTATTCCGCAGAAGTGTTGCGCTTAGGTATTCCTGATAATTTCATTCACCATGGTACGCAGGAGGAGTTGTGGGAAGAATGTGGATTTGATGCGAAGGCAATAGCCGCAGCAATAAAAAATCTAGTTGAATACGCAGCGCCTGTAAAATATTCCTCAGAAAAAGCGGTATAAGTATTTTTATAGTAACTTTCGGCAAAAATTATAAACATGTCGAAATCAACGAATAGCGGTGCGCTAACAACACTCATATTTATTTTCTTTTTTTGGGGATTTGTTGCTGCAAGTAATGATATTTTAATTCCTGTTTTTAAGAAAGCGCTCAATCTTTCGCAATTGCAATCACAACTCATTTCATTTGCTTTTTATATCGCATATACAGTTGGATCGTTATTGTATTTTGGAATTTCAGCATTATTAAAACAGGATATTTTAAACAGAATTGGTTACAGAAATGGGTTGGCATTGGGTTTAATTATTTCAGCAGTTGGAACACTTCTTTTCATTCCTGCTGCCGATAATGAATCATTTGTTTTATTGATTAGTGGGTTATTTATTGTTGCTTTAGGATTTTCTCTTCAACAGATAGCTGCAAATCCTCTTGCAATTCAAATGGGCGATCCATCGAAAGGAAATATGAGATTAAGTTTGGCGGGAGGTGTAAACAATGTCGGTACAACACTTGGTCCGGTTGTAGTTTCGTTTGCCATTTTTGGTGGAGTAGGGTCAGGAACAGAATTACAATTATCTGCAGTCAAAATACCATATTTGGTGCTGGGTGGCGCTTTTTTATTAGCGGCTATTATTTTCAAATATTCATCTATTCCCGATAGAATTGATTCAAATGATAACGATGATGGTGTAGGTAGCATTTTAGAAACTATAAAATATCCTCAGGTTTATCTTGGTATGATTGCCATTTTTGTATATGTGGGTGTTGAAGTTGCTACAGCAAGCAATTTACCTGAATTTATGAAACAAAAATTAGGCACTCAAGAAAGCGATGTAGCCCCATACGTATCACTTTTTTGGGCAAGCTTGATGATAGGTAGATGGACATCTGCTTCGGGAGCTTTTGATCTTAAGGAATCTACAAAAATAAAATTGAGTTTGTTGCTTCCGTTTATTGCTTTTGGCATTTTTGCTTTCGTGAATGTTTTGAGTGGACAATCTATAGAAAAGTTTTATCCTTATTTATTGATCGTAATCGTATTGGTAGCGGCGGATGCCGTAAGTGAAGGAAAACCAGCACGCCAACTTTTGATATACTCATTATTGGGGAGTATCGCATTATTAATCGGAATTTTGTCTAGTGGTATGATCAGTGTTCTAGCATTTATTTCTGTTGGTTTGTTTTGCAGTACACTTTGGCCATGCATCTTTACACTCGGAATTGCCGGCTTAGGTAAAAATACAAATACAGCCTCAAGCTTACTTATTATGATGATAATGGGAGGAGGATTTATTTCTCTACTACAAGGAGCTTTGGCTGATGACAAATATTTGGGAATTCAACATTCTTACATTGTTGGAATTGGATGTTTCATATACCTTGCCTTTTTTGCGTGGTATATTGCCAGAAGTCTCCAAAAGCAAGGTGTTTCAATTGACGAACCTGTTGAGGGGGCACATTAATTAGCTTTTCTGCCTACAGCGCATCCCGTGCAGTTGTCTTTTTTTCTTAGGCTTTTGTAAAATCGAAATCCTAAATAGAAGCAAGAAATAATTATGGTTGTTACAACTAATATTGTTTGCATTTAACTTAAGATTTGGTAGGTTAGTAATGCACTCAAATAGGCCAAAACACCCATGAATCCCATTTGAATCAGTGGCCATTTCCAACTTTTGGTTTCGCGTTTTACAACGGCAAATGTAGCTATGCATTGCATGGCAAAAACATAAAAAATCATTAATGAAACACCTGATGCTAAAGTGTAAACAGCAGAACCATCGTTCCTCTTCTCCCTCTTGAGGCGGTCAACAAGTCTTTCATTATCATCTCCTTGTTCATGAACCGCATAGATTGTCGCTAAAGATCCCACGAATACCTCTCTGGCCGCAAAAGAACTTATCAATGAAATTCCAATTTTCCAATCATAGCCAAGAGGAGAAATTATTGGTTCAATACCCTTACCGAGGTATCCCATGTAAGAATTTTCTAATTTAACTGATGCTATCAAATGCTCACCTTCTTCCTCATCGATTTGCTGTGTTTTTATCTTTTCATTTACTTGTTGGACGGCATTTTCCATGTCATTTCCAGGACCAAAGGATGCTAGCGCCCATAAAATAACGGATAATGCCAATATTATTTTTCCTGCATCCCAAATGAATACGCGAACTTTTTCTACCACCATTAACCCAACATTTTTCCATTTCGGATATTTGTAGTCAGGTAATTCCAATAATAAAAATCCTTTGTCCTTAGAGTGAATAATCCATTTTAGAAGCGCTGCAATTAGAAGCGCCGAAATAAGACCTAAAGCATACAAACCAAATAATACAAGTCCTTGTAAATTCAAAAATCCAAATACTTTTTCAGAGGGTATAACAAGCGAAATGAGGACAGTATATACAGGAATTCTTGCACTACAACTCATTAAAGGTGCAACTAAAATAGTGATCATGCGTTCTTTCCAATCGGCAATTGTTCTGGTTGCCATAACACCGGGAATGGCACAGGCCACACTGGACAGCAGCGGAACAACACTTTTTCCGTTTAATCCTAATGGACGCATGAGTCGATCCATCATAAAAACTACCCTGGCCAAATAGCCACTTTCTTCCAAAATGGCTATGAAAAAGAATAAAATGGCAATTTGTGGGATGAATACTACCACTCCACCGATACCCGGGATAATTCCCTGACTTATAAGATCTGCAAAAACTCCTTGAGGTAAAACATCACTTAACCAATCGCTGAATGTAGAAAATTGACTGTCAATCCAATCCATTGGAATAGCAGCAAAACTGAAAATGAATTGAAAAACTGTTAATAGTATGGCAGCAAAAATAAAATAACCCGCAACAGGATGAACCAGCCATTTATCTAATTTAGAAACTTGATAACTTTTCGGATGTGCTGATTGGGTGATTGCCTTCTTGAGAACAGTTTGTATTTTTTCATACCTTTTAGTGGTTTCCGTTTCTTGAATTGATGGATTTCGAATAGCTTCAGTATCTAAAGGGCCGAGGAAGTAATCATCTTGGGATGTCACCTTGGCCATATTTATCGCTTCTATTAAACGATTCTTTCCTAGGGCCACTCGTGCATTGGTCTCAACAATTGCGGCATGGGGAAAAAGAACGGACAATTGGTTTAAGTCGACTTCAATATTTTTTTTTCTAGCCAAGTCGGACATGTTTAACACCAATACAATTGGGATTTGCATGTCGTAAACCTGCGAAAAAAGCAATAAGTTACGTTCTAGGTTAGATTTATCCGCAACGACTATGCAGACATCCGGAAAATCGGGATGGCTTTTGTCAGAAAGCACATCATAAACAATACGCTCATCATTTGATCTAGGATATATGCTGTAGGTTCCAGGAAAATCTATTATTTGATAATTGTTGTTTTGGTAGGAAAAAGAACCTGTTTTTTTTTCTACTGTAATACCAGGAAAATTTCCAACCTGCTGACGGAGTCCTGTCAGCATATTGAAGACCGAACTCTTACCTGTATTTGGATTTCCTACTAGTGCAACTTTCATTTTCAGATTTAAATCAAAGTTGATGAATGTGTTAAATCCTCTACCTCAATAAGTGAAGCCTCATCCATGCGGAGTGATAAAGTATATCCTTGAATGGCTATTGCTATTGGATCTCCAAGTGGTGCTTTGAAAAGCACTTTTACTTCATTACCTTGGATGAGTCCCATCTCCAAAAGCTTGGGTTTTAATGCATTGTCGTGAATTGATTTTATCTTCACACAAGTACCTGGTGCTATAACGGATAGTTTTTTCATTCAAGCATATTCTCCTCACAAAAATAATCCTTTCTCAACTGTTACACCTACCTTTTTAATGGTATTTTACAATTAATTAATAGTTCCACTGATTAGCGATAAACCTTATTATTACTGATAATTTTCCTATTTAAATATCACTTTTTTATTAAGATTTCAATTCAATCCGTTCTTCTTATTTAGAATTATTCTAATATACCTTTTTTATGGTATTGTCATTTTTAAAGGTGGTGAGCAAATTTGTAACATGAAAAAATCTGCAATATTGTTATTTTTTGCTGCGTTTTATAATTTAAGTCATTCGCAAATTACTAATCCAAGAGATACGTCAAAATTTATGAATGAGGTCCTTATAAAATATATTTTTCCTGATATCACTCGAATGAATGTAATTGATGAGATGCGCATAATGAGTGGAAAGAAAAATGAAGTGGTTCTATTTCAAAGCTTAAATGCGGATTTATCAACCAATAACTACAGACAGATTATGGCGAAAGTACCTGGTGTTTCCATATGGGAAAGTGATGGATCGGGAATCCAGACTTCTGTATCAACAAGAGGTTTAAGCCCCAATAGATCTTGGGAGTTCAATGTTAGAATGAATGGTTGTGACATTTCCTCTGATGCTTATGGTTACCCGGAAGCTTACTTTACCCCACCAACAGAAGCCCTTGAAAAATTGGAAATCGTTCGTGGAGCAGCAAGCTTACAATACGGGACACAATTTGGAGGATTATTGAATTATGTGACTAAAAAATCGTTGGGCAATCAACCATTTGCTTTCGAGACGCAACAAACCATTGGAAGTTATGGCCTATTTAATTCATACAACGGTATTGGAGGTAAGCTTAAGAAGTTTTCTTATTATGGGTATTTGCACCACAGAAGTGCTGACGGATGGCGCGAGAATAGTCAATATCGAACAACTACTGGACACTTGAGCATGTCTTATGCTTTTACTGATAAGTTTACTATAACTTTTGAATATACCCGAATGGATTATTTCAGTCAGCAAGCTGGAGGTTTAACAGATTCTATGTTCACAGTCGATGCCCGTCAATCCGTTAGATCGCGAAACTGGTTCAGTACTCCATGGAATAATACAGCATTGCATGTAGATTATATATTTAAGAACAATGCAAAAATCAAATTAAGCGTTTTTAATACGTATGCACAGCGAAATAGTGTAGGATTTTTAAAGGATATCACAATACCGGATTCTTTGTCAGGGAGTTATTACAACCAAAGACAAATCGATCGAGATTGGTACAATAACTGGGGAGCGGAATTGCGCTACTTGAAGGAATATAATTTGTTGAACAACAGTTCTGCATTATCGGTGGGAATAAGAGCTTATACCGGTCAAACTCAAAGAAAACAAGGCGGTACAGGATCTGTAAACAACGATTTCGATTTAACCATTGTCGAGCAATTAACTTCTACTTATGGCATTTTTGACTACAAAAAAGATCTTGTTTTGTCAACAATTGCAGGGGCTGTATTTGCCGAAAATCTTTTCAGAATTACCAAGCGATTGTCAATTACACCTGGCGTTAGAGCAGAATATATAACTAATTCCATAAATGGCACTATTGATAAACCTAATGTTGGAGAAAAGGTTGAATTACCAACTAACATTAGAACAATTTTACTTGGGGGGGTGGGTGCAGAATTTACAACAACGAAATATTCAAACATTTATGCCAATTTTAGTCAGGCATTTCGACCAATTACCTATGCTGAACTAACCCCTTCAGCAACTACAGATTCTATTGATCAGAATTTACAAGATGCAAAAGGATATAATTTTGATTTTGGTTACAGGGGGGCAATTTCGAAATTTATAACTTTTGATGTAGGCGCTTTTTATTTGTTTTACGACAATAGAATTGGAACAATTAGTCAAAATGGTAAAAACTTGAAGACAAATATTGGAGCTTCCGTAAGTAAGGGAATAGAATCATATGTGGAACTTGATATTTTTAATACAATTGGATTTCCTGAATATTTAGGTAATTTGAAGGTTTTTGCCAATGTAGCATTTGTAGATGCTCGATATACCCGTTGGGACGACCCGGCAGCTGTTTTGGATAGTACGAAAGATCTAAGAGGAAATTTTGTGGAAAATGCACCAAGGAATATTAACCGCTTTGGCATCAATTATAAGCTCAAAAGATTTTCTGCAAGTATTCAATATAATCATGTTGGCGATATATATACGGATGCACTTAACACTGAAGCGCCTAATTTAAAAGCTACAATTGGTAAAATTGAAGGTTATCAGGTAATAGATTTTTCGATGTCTTACTTGATAAATGGCAAATATAATGTTAAGGCAGGGATTAATAACCTTACCAATGAGGTGTATGCCACACGTCGAGCAGGCGGTTACCCAGGTCCTGGTTTATTGCCAGCAAATGGCAGGACATTTTTCTTCTCAATAGGGGCAAAAATTTAGCGGTTGATTATAATTTTCATCCAACGAAGTTGTTAATTGAAAATGAAGGCTTATTCATCGCTAACATTATGAAATCATTTATCTTCACCAAAAACAAGATTTCATGGAAAAAAGATGGCGATTTAAGTCAAGTCCTTCTATTGAAGCGATCCAACAATTAACAGATGAGCTTAAAGTTAATAAGGTTATAGCTCAATTATTTGTTCAAAGAGGTATTGAAAATTTCGACTCTGCTAATAACTTCCTTAATCCTACAATTGAGGAATTACATGATCCCTTCATAATGAAGGATATGAAAGAAGCAGTTGAAAGACTGTCTGCTGCTGTGTCGAAAAACGAAAAGGTATTGATATATGGCGATTATGATGTAGATGGAACCACTGCCGTTGCAATGACTTATACTTTTTTGAAAGCTAAAGTCGCCCATATTGAATACTACATTCCCGATAGGTATTCCGAGGGATACGGTGTAAGCTTTCAAGGAATTGATTATGCATATCAAAATGGATTTACCTTGATAATAGCGCTCGACTGTGGTGTAAGGGCAGTTGAACAAATTGCCTATGCAAAGAAACTCAAAATTGATTTTATTGTTTGTGATCATCACCAAACAGGTGAAGTTTTACCGGATTGTATGGTATTAGATCCTAAACGTGAGGATTGTCGCTATCCATTTAAGGAACTTTCCGGTTGTGGAGTTGGTTTTAAATTCCTTCAAGCATGTTGCATGTATAATAATTGGGACACAGCGAAACTGTATTCTTTCCTTGATTTTGTGGCGGTAAGTATCGGGGCAGACATTGTTTCTGTAACAGGAGAAAATAGAATTCTTTGTTATCACGGGATGAAACTGTTGAACCAGAATACCAGATTAGCATTTAAAGCGCTACTTTCCAAGGCAAAGAAAACCTTTCCCATTTCATTAACAGATGTGGTTTTTGCCATTGCCCCTAGAATAAATGCAGCCGGAAGATTAAGGTCAGGAAGAGAAGCAGTTGCATTGATGATTTCCGATCGAATAGATCATATCGAGAGAATAGCGCAAGAAATTGAAGAAGACAATAGCAATAGAAAAACATTAGATAAATCAATTACAGCTGAGGCCTTGTTTCAACTTGAACAACATGAAAATCATCATCAATTAAAATCAACTGTAGTTTTTAATAAAGATTGGCACAAAGGCGTGGTTGGAATTGTTGCTTCAAGATTAATCGAAAAACATTACAAACCGACTATAGTTCTGACCGAATCAAATGGTGTTGCTACAGGCTCAGCAAGAACAGTTAATAATTTTGATATTTATTCTGCCCTGCTCGAATGTGAACATTTATTGGATCAATTTGGCGGTCACACTCATGCTGCGGGATTAAGTTTGCCGATTGAGAATGTATCAAGTTTTAAAGAACATTTTGAACAAGTTGTTACTAAAAGAATAACTGCTGAGAATGAATCCCCGGAAATTCAAATTGATATAGAAGTGAATGCAATAGATTTATTAAATGCAAAAAATAGAAGTGGGATTCCCGAAATTAAAAAGCAAATAGATCAATTTGAGCCTTTCGGCCCAGGCAATATGAAGCCAGTTTTTCTCATTAAAAATTGTTTCCCCCGTGATTACAGAATTTTAAAGGAGGAGCACCTAAAAATGACTTTTGCACATCCCTCTTCAACTGTAAACTTTGATGCAATAGGTTTTAATATGGCTGATAAAAGTAAATTCTTAAAGGCTGAACTTCCTATTGATATTGTATTTACTTTGGAAACTAATGAATGGAATGGTAAAACTTCCTTACAGTTTAATCTAAAAGATTTGAGGCCAACCCTTTAGACGGTATGATTTAACCGTAGAAAAGAATTCTTTTATATCTTTAGAAGGATTAATGCAAATTTATAGCGTTTTTTACCTATTAATACTATACCACTACTAAGTATTAATAATCAAAAGGATCTTGATTTCAGGGTCCTTTTGAGTTTAAATAGTACGCAAGGTTAACTAGCTAGTGATTGCGGAGATTAATTAAAGTAATGGTTAAGTCCAGGATTTTTATACATAGGAATGTTTCAGTAGCTATTAATCTATATAATTCAGAAATAATCGGACAGCCTAATTTTTCTGAATTACTCCTCTATTTTAGGTTTGGTAACCCTCAATAAATTGCCAAAATATAAATCTTTCCCTGTGGTGGTTTGCATCCACAACTCTCCTAAATTAGTTTCCTTATCGGAGAAATACAGATTCGTTAATTCCTCAAGGAGTTCAAAACTTAAAGATGGTGAATAAGTATTTAAAATTGCGAAACCATTAGGAGTCATTAAATTAGCAGTTGTTGACATTAATCCATCAATATGGTCTTCAAGCTTCCATTTCTCTCCCTTTTTACCGACACCCCATGCTGGAGGATCCATAACAATTCCCTGATACTTTTTTGCTCTTTTTTCTTCCCTTTTAGCGAAAGTCAAAGCGTCTTCGTGAACCCATTTAATATTTAGTAACTTACTAAGTTCCATATTTTGCTTCGCCCAAGAGATAAGTTGTCTAACAGAATCCACATGAAAAGTTTCTGTTCCAATTTCCCTAGCAATACAAGAAGCGACACCAGTATAGGCAAACAAATTCAAGAAGGAGCCTTCTTGCGCTAAGTTTTCTTTGATGAAATCCCAATTGGAACGTTGCTCAGGAAATAAACCCACATGCTTAAATTTGGTAAGTTGCAGATTAAATTTTAAACGTTGGTAGCTGATCGTCCAGTTCTGCGGTGAATTCTTTTTGATCGCTTTCCACTTTCCTGATTGACCGCTGGAGGGTATAAATTCCCAATGAGCCATTTGTCCCCATTCTTTAAAGGACAGTTCTGATTTAAAATATGCCTGAACTTCGGGTCGAATTGTCAGGATATTCCCCCACCTTTCCAGTTTCTTGCCTCCTCCGGCATCAATGAGTTCGTAGTCTTGCCAAGATGTAGAGTAAATTCTATTTTTCAATGGAGCTTTTTTATCTCATTTTAGGCATTTTCTTTCTTCCACCCATCATTTGTGCCATGCGCATTTGGTTTTTAGAAGGCGCCATTTTAAGTTGATTTTGCATCATGATAATCTGCTCCTTTATCATTGGATCAACTGCCATTTTTTTTGCATCAGCAAGCAATTTTTCAGCTTCCTGTTTCCTGCCCGTTTGCACGCAAATCCCAGCAAGTTGCATATATGCTGCTGATCGATATTGAGCCATTTTAAGACCCATTGATAAAGCTTTCCTTAAATATTGTTCTGTCTTACTGAATCCAAAATCTTGCTGATTTAATGCTGCTTGTAAAAATAAAATATTAGCATGCTGCTTTTTGGTCATGAATTGTGGATGGGTAATTTTGTTAATATACCTTTTGGCCTTATCTGTATTTTCTAAACGCATTTGATACAAGGCAAAGAATAAATTCTCATTGAGAAAGAAGGTCACAATAATAAGAGCAGTTGGAAAGATCATTACAATACCCCATCCCCAATAGTCAGTAAAAAACAAGAGGTTGAAAGTAAAGTAAATGGAAAATAAGGCTAGTAAACAACGAATAATAAATGTTATCATATTTAAGTATTTAAATGGTGGCAATACATTTTAATTCAATGGCAATAGGGGTCGGAAGGGAATTGATTTCAACTGTAGTTCGACAAGGTAAATTATCCTTAAAATACTCTGCATACAATCTGTTGTAGGTATGAAAATCCCTTTTCATGTTAACAAGAAAAACCGTAACGTCCACAAGATTTTCCCAACTTGAACCTGCCTCCTCCAAAATTATCCTGACATTTTCAAAAACACTTCTGCATTGCGCTTCAAAATCGAAAGATATAAAGTTGCCATTTTTATCCAGTTGCAGACCAGGAACGGCAGAATCCGTTGCGTCAGAGCCAGCCACTCTAGGACCAACTCCAGATAAAAACAAGAGATTTCCAACCTTTCTTGCATGTGGATAAAGACCGACGGGTTTTGGAGCTTTGTTTGTCGAAATTCTATGGAGATCTGTCATTTTGGATTTTTATGCAAATATAAAACAGAAAAGTAAACTATCTTTCGTAATAGGCATATAACTTAATTCAGCCTGCTTCTTATTGCTGGATATTTCATAATAGATAACGTTAAAAAAATGGCAAAAAATGAAACTCCCGTTTGTGTTTCTAATGTGTCTTCTATTGTAAATGTTACCAATGCAATGCTCAGAAACATTATTCCAATTAAATCAGCACATTTAAGGCAAAAAAGAAAAACAGTTACATTTAAGTAGAGGAAAAGAAATAATCCCAAAATCCCGAAAGTTAACCAAATGGTTAAATACATGTTATGCGCCCTCAATCTGTTTTCAACAGTAAGTCTCGAGTTATCTTCCTTATATTGCTGATCAAAAGATACCTGTACATCGCCAGTTCCAACTCCAAACACCCAATTTTTTTCAATTATTTTGATTGCAGTTTTCCAATATTCAATCCGTTGAAGTAAAGAGTGCCCGTTTGGATCTTCAGAATTGTGCAATTGATAACGCAATCCTGATAAACGAGCAAAAAGGCCAGCATTTAAATCCCCGTAACTGGTAATTCCATTTTCAATATTTTGAATATCATTAGCAGAAAGTTTCCCGATTCCATTGGCATCTTTTTTTAAATCTTTAGATGTCATGTACCGCATGATAGTAAATCTTAATGGCTGTTTTTTTTTATCATAGCCATTATAATCTAATGCCGAAATTTTATTCCATGCTGCTTGCAACTCTTGTTCACAGACATTGGCAAAAACAGGTTTTCCTTCGACAAAAGTACTCGGATCTAAATTATGCGTATACGAATTACCCAATGCTGTAGTGGTAGCTAACTGATCATAGTTAATCGTTAAATTTTCTTGAGGGCAGGATAAATAATATATAAAAGTTCCAAAAAGGAAAAAAATACCACAGATAAAGGCTAATCCCAATTTCAATGATTTTTTAAAAGCGAGCGAAGAAAAATAAACAATGATGATGCATAATAAGGCTAAAAAACCAGATAAAACTTGGCTATAATAAGTATACAAAACAAACCACAAAAACAGGAATATTAAGGATACTATTAAAGTAAGGGATTTTTCATAATTGGCAAGAAAAATCGATATGCCAGCACCCATTGCTATTAGAATTCCATACCTAATATGTGAACCAAAAAAGGAAAGCCCTCTAATATCGTTATGAACAGTAGATCCAATAAAACCTTGGTATTGTGCTACATTGAAAATGGAAGTTACCAGTAAGGTTGCTAAAAATAAATACATCCAAATGTTAACTTGATTTTTTTCTAAAGGTTTGGAGAGAATAACAGTCGGAATAACGAGCAAGGTCAGCTTTATTCGAATGTCTTGAAAAGCATAATTGAAATCAGTTGTCCAAAGCAGTGCAAATAAATGTAAAGTCCAAAATGCGAGCAGAATAAGATAAGGTTTGTTTTTTCTCAATCGTTCAAGATAGGCTGCGTAATTTCCTTCTAAAATTAAGGAGAAGAGCAGTAAAAACATACTCATCGAGAGAATGACTTTACTTGTTGGTAGGCCTATAGCTAGACCTGAAAAACCAACAAAATAGAGGTTGTTAACAAAATTATTTAAACGTAACTGAAAGGACATAAGTAGATGGCTACATAACGCTTATTTTTTCAGAATAGTATTGTATTCAGAAATTGCATTAACTATACCTATTGCCTTTTCCATGACTTCATCATTTCTAAAGGAATCTATTGCCCTACCTTTTTGATAGTAATAACGGGATACTATTTCATTTTCTAAAAGCATTTTTATTTCCTCTTTGAACTTTTCTAAATCTCTTTCTTTTGATGGGATTACTTTAGCCATCAATTCTTCGTATTCTTTTTGAGCATCTTCCATGAAACCTTCCTCCTCAGCAGTGGCTTTCATTTTCTTAAGCATTTCTTCAGATGCGGTACTGTAATTAAAATCTTGACTCAGCACGTAATTTTTAAAATCACCGTATTCAGTTTCCGATAGACTAAATTTACCTGCTTCAGCTATAGAAGAATGATTTGCCTTGAAGGTTGTGGCATATTTGAAAATTAAATCATTGGAATAGATAGTGGCTGTTAACCTGCTCAAATCCTTTAATTCCACTTCAACGTCAGGTTCGATACCTCTTCCATCGATAACATCTCTTCCATTTAAAGTCTTAAACACTTTTAACAAAGAGTCAGGCACTTCCTTCGGTTTTGCTCCATCCTCTTTGTCATAGTATTCTAGTCTTTGCACACATCTGCCTGAGGGCGTATAATATTTGGCAATGGTTAATTTTATTTTGGAACCATATTTTAAGTCATAAGTTCTTTGAACAAGTCCTTTTCCGTAGGAAGTGTTTCCAACAATAACACCTCTATCTAAGTCTTGAATACTTCCGGCAACTATTTCACTGGCTGAAGCTGATCCTTCGTCAATGAGTACAATCAATGGAATTTCTAGATCTAGCGGGTTTTCCATTGTTTTATATACCATGTTTTCATCTTCAACTCGGCCGTTGGTTGTTACAACAATTTGATCCTTTTTAACAAACATGTTTACTATCTTAACCGCTTCAATTAATAAGCCTCCACCATTTCCTCTTAGGTCTAAAATTAAAGATTGCATTCCTTTATCTTTAAGTTCCAGAAAAGCTGTTTTTACATCAGATGCAGCAGTCTGAGTAAAACTATTCAATTTAATATAACCCGTTTTATCAGTTACCATTCCTGAGTAAGGAACGTCTGGTAATTTTATCTCATCTCGAGTAATGGATATTTTTTTTGTTCCTTCTCCTTCACGTTCAATTTCTACAACTATTGTAGTTCCTTTTGGACCTTTTAAGGAGGAGGAGACGTCGTCTGAGGGTAATCCTTTCATGCTCTTACCATCAATAGAAATAATTTTATCTCCCGCACACAAACCTGATTTTTGAGCAGGATTGCCCTCATAGGGTTCAGCTATGAAAGTATATTCGCCCATTTTTCTAATTAAGGCACCTATACCCCCATATTGTCCAGTAGTCATCATTTTATATTCTTCAATGTCAGATTCCGGATAATACACAGTGTAAGGATCTAATTCTTTTAACATGGCATCAATTCCAGTTTTTGAAAGTTTCCCAGTTTGAGGTTCATCCACGTAATACTTTTCCAAGTGCTCATAGATTTGGTCTATGAGTTCTAGATTTTTAACAACTTCAAAACCATTGGATTGTGCGTTAACGTTAAAACCATTAAAGCATAAAATGAAAAGTAGAAAAAAGAAATTAAACGTTGTTTGAAGTGATTTTTTTGTCGATTTCATTTGATAAAGTATTAAATAATTGTCTCATTTTTTTTTCCATAACAGAGATTGGCATCTCCACCGAAGAATTGTATATTATAAAAAGGTTAAGATCACATCTATTTTTTTTGCAATGCAATTCTAAAGATAGCTTATTCTTTCTAATAACCTCTCTAGTTAACCTTTTAACTCTGTTTCTGTCATGCGATTTTTTAAGCAATCTTTTGGGAGAGGAAACAACAAAATGTAACTGATGTTTGCTTGCTGTCTCAGTATGTAAGTTAAAAAACACCACGAATGGATAAGCCCTTAGTGAATTTCTAGCTATAAAAAGTTGGCTAATTTCTTTTTTACTCGTTAGTTTGTAATGCTTACCAAATGATTCTGACATTGTATATTTACAATTTTAATCGCGATCAATTCTTGGCAGATTAACATATTCTTTCACGATAAAACTCGTTGGGAAATCAGCCATTGATTTATCCCTGATTTTTTCTGCTTCTAACATTGTTCTGAAATCCCCAACTTTTAAAACAAAATTGGGAGTATTAAATTCAATGTAGGTGTCGATTTTAGGCATTGACTGTATGAATCTAACCCTCATTTCATCAACTGTTGTTTTATCCGAATCAAAATACAATTGAACCCTGTAGCCATAAATCATGGGATTAACTGCCGGAGGAATAGCAGTTCCTTGTTTTTTTACTAAACTTTCGATGCGAGAATCAACCGATATATTAATTTTCGCCCCTTGAGCTCGGAAGAAACCAATTTGGAAAAATAGAATTGTTATTAGAAAATACTTCATATGCGCTTTTTGGTAAAATTAATGAGTTATTCCTAAATATTTTATGACAATCATTTTTAATAATAAACATTGAGAAGTTGAACAAAAAAAAATAATTCTGGGAATAATAATTTGTGTTATTTAGAATGAATTTAAATTATCTGTAGAGTTGCGAAAATTGTCATAAAAGTGTCACACTATACTATGTTTCTTCTAAATTTGCTCCCGTCAAATGTTGTATAAATTTCATTTGTCGTAAGCTTTTTAAACGAAAATATCTAATAGTCAGATGTTTAGAAAAATTCAGAAATGGTGTTTTGGGTCGCTCATCTTATTGATGTTTTCCAACACTATAGTTGTAAATGCGCAAGATGGAGGAGCGCTTTTCGGTGCTAAATGTGCAAATTGTCATCAGCCTCACAAGGATGGAACTGGTCCTAAACTGTTTAAAGTCCGTGATAAATGGTCCAATGGAGGAGCTAAAGAGGGTTCCATTTACAATTGGGTAAATAATTGGGAAAAAGCAGCTGCTTCGGATCCTTATGCCATGCAAGTGTCTAAAACTAAGGCAACTGCGATGTCATACTTTCCAGAATTATCAAAAAAGGATATAGATGCTATTCTTGACTGGGTAGATGAACAGGCTGAGCCATCCGCAGATCAGGGTGCCGCAGATGGTAAAGCTGCTCCAGGTGATGAAAAAAACAAAGAAGAAGAGTCTGGTTTAAGTTGGACATGGATATTGCTAGGAATTGTTTTTATAACGATAATAATGGCAGTTGGCGGCGTAAGAAGACAAATCAGAACTGCAACTATAGAGGAGGAAGGTCTTGAAGTAAAGGACAGGTTTACCTATATTGATGAATTAAAGTCTTGGGCTTGGAAATATAGGCTTTATGTCGGTCTTGCTGGTTTAGTTATGGTTCTTTCTCTCTTTGTAACGCTATTTTTAGCTTTATATAGAATCGGGGTAGTAGAAGGTTATCAACCATCTCAGCCTATTGCATTCCCGCATGCAATTCATGCCGGAACGAATGGTATTGATTGTAAGTATTGTCACAGCTCCGTTACAAAATCTAAATCAGCAGGAATACCTTCAGTAAATGTTTGTATGAATTGTCATAAGCATATTTCTGGTCAAAAACCTGAACAAAAAGAACAAATTGCTAAACTGTACGGTTATGCAGGTTGGGAAATGATCGGTACCGATGGTAAATTTACTGGAAATTCCAAGCCTATTGCTTGGAATAAAGTGCATGTCCTACCAGATCACGTTTACTTTAATCATCAACAGCACGTTGTGGTAGGCGGAATCGACTGTAAGCAATGTCATGGCGACATGACCAAGCATTCTGAAAACCAAAAGGTATGGCCTGTAGAAGAGATTAATGCGTTGGCAGAAAAAGATGATAAAATCGTAAAATTAACTAAGCCTACATTAACAATGGGATGGTGTATCGAATGTCACGGTTTAAAAGAGGTTTCCTCAGGTAGTTTGGATACCAAGAAGGATGGATATTATGATGAAATTCATAAACGCTTGAACATTTATGATCGATCATTATATGAGAAATATTTAGCGGATGGAAAAGTAACCGTTAAAGAGCTTGGTGGTTGGGAATGTGCTAAATGTCATTATTAATAATAAAAAGAAGAACTCCGATAAAGATTATGGGAATGACAAGAAAATATTGGAAAGGATTGGAGGAGCTAAATCAAACTCCTGAATTCCTCAATTCGAAAGATAAAGAATTTCCAACAGAATTGACTGTAGAGGAATTTTTAGGCGATGATAAATTAAACGAAACATCAACTGCAAGAAGAGATTTTCTTAAGTTTTTGGGTTTTAGCGTTGCTGCTGCAACATTGGCAGCATGTGAAGCGCCTGTCACAAAGGCAATTCCTTATGTTAATAAGCCTGAAAATGTTACGCCGGGAATGCCAACTTTGTATGCTTCTACTTATTACGATGGGGTGTCTTATGCGAGTATTATTGTAAAAACTAGAGAAGGTAGACCAATTTATATTAGAGGTAATAAAGATTATGGTATCACTTATGGTACTACTAACGCCCAAATCATTGCGTCTGTTCTTGGTTTGTATGATTCGGCAAGACTTAAATATCCGATTGAGGATGGTAAGCAAGATTCGACAATAGATCAAGCCTTCGGTGATGGCAAATGGGATAAAATTTCTACAAAATGGTCACTTGTTGATGGTAAAATTAAACAAGCCTTAGCATCTTCGAATAAGGTCGTTTTAGTTACTAATACCAATATTAGTCCATCTTTAGCTAAGGCAATCGGAGAATTAGCAGGATCTATTTCTGGAAGCACAGAAGCTGCTGTTGCTGATAAATTTGAACATATTCAATACGATGCTGTTTCATATTCGGGAATTAGAAGTGCAAACCTCGTTACTTTTGGAAAATCAATGATTCCTACCTACGATTTTAGTAAAGCTAAAACTATTGTAGGGGTTGGTGCTGATTTTTTAAATTCCTGGTTGATGCCTACCCAGTTCGCTGCTCAATATGGTAGCAAGAGAAATCCTTCTGGTGTTTGGATGTCAAAGCATTTTCAATTTGAATCAATTATGTCAATAACAGGTTCAAATGCAGATTACCGGGGCATGATCAAACCTTCCGAACAAGCCAATGTCTTAGCATATATTTTGCAAAAAGGATTTGGGGTTTCAACAGGAGTATCTACAAAACTTTCCGCTGCAACCCAAACAATCGCCGACAATGCTATTAATGCATTGAAAGCATCAAAAGGGGAATCATTAGTTGTTGCTGGTTCAAACAATAAGTCAGTACAAATTTTGGCAAATAAGTTGAACAGCGTTTTAGGTGCATATGGTGTTACGATTGATACGAATGTTGAATTAAACATGTTTAAATCGGAAGATGAAAAAATGAACCGATTGGTAAATAATGTGTTATCAGGTAAATCTCCAGATGCCATTATTTTCCATAATGTCAATCCAGTATATACTTTGCCTAATGGAAAGCAATTTGGAGCACAGCTATCGAAAGTAAAAACTACAATTTCAACGGCTGCTTACGCAGACGAGACCGCTTCAAAATGTAAGTTTATTTGTCCGGATCATCATGCACTAGAGTCATGGGCTGATTACAATCCTGTAACTGGACACTATGCTTTAGCGCAGCCAACTATTAGACCTTTAGGAGGAACTCGTTCTGCAATGGAATCAATACTCGTATGGGCGGGTAAAAAACAACATGGAGGCAGAGACTCTAAAATTGTATACGATTACTTAAAAGAAAATTGGCAAACAATTTTACCAGCAGATTCAGTTTTAGCTGATGCACACAGCGCATGGAATACGGCGATACACAATAGCTGTATAAGTTTACCAGTGGCTGTAACTGATGCAGTTTTAACTTTTAATGAGTCAAGTTTAACTGGTTTAGCTGAAGGACTTCCAAAATCAGCAGCCGTAGAGGTTGAGTTGTATCAAAAAGCAGGAATTGGAATTGGTTTACAATCAAATAACCCATGGTTACAAGAATTTCCTGACCCTATGACTAAAGTTACTTGGGACAATTATATCACGATGAATCCTACTGAGATGAGATCGGGGGGTTACGTAACAACATACGATCAAGAACATGGGCTTAACATGGCGAAGGTTCAGGTTGGAAATGCTGAAGTAACGTTACCCGTGTACCCATTACCAGGACAAGCACTTGGTACAATTGGTATTGCATTAGGATATGGACGTGGTGCAAATGGTGAAAATATTGGTAAGGCTGCCTTCCAGACCAAAGAATACGGAGGACATGTCACTGATGATAATGGCAATCCTAAAGCTATTGGTGCGAATGCATTTCCATTTGTTAGGGTATTAGGTGGTGCATTTTGCTTTGATAATGCAGCAACTGTAACAAAAACAGAAGAAATTTACCCGATAGCCGCAACTCAAATTCATCATACGGTTATGGCTCGTCACTCTATTGTTAGAGAGACAACCTTGGAAATATTTAATAAAGGTGAAAAGGAGGCTTATAACCCCGCACATACCTTGCAAAAATTAGATGAAAACGGGGATCATGTTAAAAGACCTGTTTCTGAATTTGACTTGTGGGATAAACATCCAGTTGCTAATGTAGGACACCGTTGGGGCATGTCTATTGATTTATCATCTTGTATTGGGTGTGGGGCTTGTTTAATAGCTTGTCAATCAGAAAATAACGTGCCTGTAGTTGGAAAAGATGAGGTGAGAAGAGGTCGCGAAATGCACTGGCTGAGAATAGATCGTTATTTTGCATCTGATGAAGAAGCAACTATAGGCTTACGCAAGGACGAAGATACATTTAGTTATGACAAAGCAGAGGTTGCAGCTGAAAACCCAAAGGTGATTCACATGCCTATGATGTGTCACCATTGTAATCATGCGCCATGCGAAACTGTTTGCCCTGTTGCTGCTACAATGCATAGTAATGAAGGATTGAATCAAATGGCCTACAACCGTTGCATTGGAACCAGATATTGTGCAAATAACTGTCCTTATAAAGTGCGTCGATTCAATTGGTTTAATTATCCTTCATACAAGAAGTTTACAGAGGTAAATCCAGCACAAGATGATTTAGGAAGAATGGTTCTTAATCCGGATGTTACGGTAAGAACCAGAGGGGTTATGGAAAAATGTTCATTATGCGTGCAGCGTATACAAGCGGCAAAATTAGTCGCAAAAACTGAAAAAAGACCAGTAGATGATACTGATTTTGTTTCTGCGTGTGCTGATGCTTGCCCGACTAATGCAATTATAGTTGGAGACTGGAACAATGTTAATTCAGATGTTCGAGAAAAATCCGCTGACAGCAGAGCTTATCAGGCTTTGGAAGAGATCGGTGTTCAGCCGAATATTTGGTATCAGGTTAAAGTTCGTAATGAGCATAACCAGCTTCTTAGTGAACTTCAGGTAGCTGAACATTCAAGTGAAGGAGCTCACAATAATAAAAATAATCATCATTAATAAAAACTGTTGTAATGCATAAAGAAGCAGCAATAAGAGAACCCCTCATTTTAGGTCATAAAACCTATCATGACATTACAGAGGATGTTTGTAAACCTATTGAAGATAAGGCACCCAAAATGTGGTACATTTTGTTTGGTATTGCATTGGTAATTGGTTTATACGGAGTTGGTTGTATAGTTTATTTATTAGGAACTGGTATCGGGGTTTGGGGATTGAATAAAACCATCGGATGGGCATGGGACATTACCAATTTCGTTTGGTGGGTTGGTATAGGTCACGCCGGGACATTAATATCTGCCGTATTACTACTTTTTAGACAGAAATGGAGAATGGCAATCAACCGCTCAGCTGAGGCAATGACAATTTTTGCCGTATTTATGGCTGGTACATTCCCTTTGATTCACATGGGAAGACTTTGGGTAGGATATTGGACTTTGCCACTTCCCAACCAGTTTGGTTCTCTTTGGGTGAATTTTAACTCGCCATTGCTTTGGGACGTATTTGCAATATCAACTTATCTTTCGGTTTCTTTAGTGTTTTGGTATATTGGTTTGATACCAGATTTTGCAACGATTAGAGATAGAGCTAAAAAACCAGTTGCTAAAAAAATGTACTCCATTCTATCTTTTGGTTGGTCAGGAAGAGCAAAGCACTGGAATCGTTTTGAGTTAGTTTCATTGGTATTAGCTGGATTAGCAACCCCACTTGTGTTTTCGGTGCATTCAATTGTATCTTTCGACTTTGCTACATCTGTTATACCAGGTTGGCACACGACTATTTTCCCCCCATATTTCGTAGCTGGTGCTGTATTTTCAGGATTTGCAATGGTTCAAACGCTCTTGTTGGTCATGAGAAAAGCCATGGGGCTCGAGGCGTATATTCATACAAAACATGTGGAATATATGAATATAGTCATCATGGTAACTGGTTCAATAGTAGGTACTGCATACATTACTGAGTTATTTATCTCTTGGTATTCAGGAGTTGAATATGAAGCTTATGCATTCATCAATCGTGCTACGGGTCCTTATTGGTGGGCTTATTGGGCAATGATGACATGTAATGTTATATCTCCGCAATTAATGTGGATAAGATCATTAAGAAGAAGTTTACTATTTACTTTCATTATTTCAATTGTAGTAAATATTGGGATGTGGTTCGAAAGATATGTAATTATTGTTACTTCAATTCACAGAGATTATATACCGGCCGCATGGAGTATGCATTACCCAAGTCATATTGATATTGGCGTATACGTTGGAACAATTGGGATATTTTTCGTTTTCTTTTTATTGTTTGCCAGATATTTTCCTGTTTTGGCATTGAATGAGGTTAAAACGATATTAAAATCATCAGGTGAATCTTATAAAAATGCTCCTGATCATCATACTCATGAAGAAACTCATTCAAATCATTAATAATTAGAGACATGGCAGACAAAGTTTTATATGCAATGTACGATGACGACGATGTGCTAAAAGATGGCGCAAAGAAGTTAGTTTCAAAAGGTGTTAAAATATCAGAAGTATTTTCGCCGTTTCCGATTCATGGAATTGATCCAATAATTGGAGTAAAAAACACAAGATTAGGAATAATGGCCTTCATCTATGGTTTAACTGGTACAACCTTAGCAACCTTGGGTATGCGCTATTTTATGATTGTGGATTGGCCCATGAACATAGGTGGTAAACCAAACTTTTCATATTTGGAAAATATGTTGTCCTTCATTCCAATTACTTTTGAGTTTACTGTATTATGTGCTGCTCATGGTATGGCGATAACTTATCTTTTAAGAAACAAAACGTTACCTGGTTTTCCGGCTCAAAATCCGGATCCTAGAACCACTGATGATAAATTTGTAATTGAGGTAAGACTTTCAGAGAATCAACAGTATTCCGCAATTGAATTAGAAAAGATGTTGAATGAAACTGGAATAATAGAATTAGACCAAAAAGATTTGTAGTAATATATTAGATTGAGCTTAAAGCCCATTTAAAAGATAAGCAACATGAATATGAAATATAAAGCATTACTTAATTTAGCAACAGTTGCTTTAGGAATGCTCCTAATTAGTGCTTGTTCTAAAGATCCAAATAGTCCAGGCTATGAGTATATGCCAGATATGTATAGATCACCGGCAATAGAACCTTACGTAGATCATGGTGAAATTAGAGGAAGAATTAATGAGAGCGTAAAAAATCAGCTTTCGGCACTAACTCCGCCAGATTTTACTATACCCTATTATGGTAAAGTTGATTCAATCGTACAAATGATGCTTCCTTACAAAAGATTAGCAGATTCCAGTTACAAAGAATCTCATGGTATGTTTAATACTATTTTGGGCTCTAAATCTGAATACGATTTGGCTAAAAATGACATTAACCCAATCAAATTATCTGCGAATAATTCTGAAAGGATTCTCAAAAAGGGTAAGGAGTTGTTTACTGCCATGTGTCAGCATTGTCATGGTGAAAAAGGAGACGGTAACGGACCAATGGTTTTAAGTGGTGCCTATGTTGGTTCTGGTATTCCAAATTACAAAACACTCGACATCAAGGAAGGGCAAATGTTTTACTCTATTTATTATGGTAAAAATAAAATGGGCTCGCATTCTTCTCAGTTGAATAAGCAAGAAATATGGACCATCGTTCATTATATCAAAAGCCTTCAAAATAAGGACTACGGTAAATTTGATGAAAATGGTAATCCAAAGATTTCGAATTCTGAAAAGGCGGAAGAAAGTACCGAAGAACCAACAGCAAAAGATGCTAAAACTGGAATGTAAATTATTTAGAATAGATTAAGAAAATAGACATGGAATTTTCAATAACAAAAAAGGCTAAAAATCTAACTGTAGTGTTAATTGCAATTGGATTACTTTTCACTACTATAGGTATAGCCTCAGAGTTAGGACATGAACATTTTGCTACAAGATTTTTAGCAAGTGGCCTTATAAACGGATTTTTCTTTATGGCTCTAGGCCTTGGTGCACTTTTCTTTCTCGCTTTGCAATATGCGACGGAAACTGGTTGGTATGCAGCCGTGAAAAGGGTAATTGAAGCTGTAGCTGGTTCTCTTCCTTATGGAATGGGTTTCTTAGGCGTGGTTTTGTTAGCCATAACTTTTTTAGATGGTGCGCACATCTATTCTTGGATGGATCCAGAAATGTATTCTGAAGATAGTCATCATTATGATGAAATAATTGCCGGTAAAAGGCCTTACTTAAACGAAGTTTTCTTTTGGATTAGAACAGTTGTTTATTTTGCTACTTATTTTCTATTCCTTAGAGGTTTTAGAAAAAGATCTATACTAGAAGATAGTGTAGGAGGAACAGAATTGCATTTCAAAAATTATAAAAGAGGTGCATTGTTTTTAGTCTTTTTTGCGGTATTTAGTTCTACTTCAGCATGGGACTGGTTAATGTCGATTGACGTACACTGGTATTCTACACTTTTTGGTTGGTATACTTTCGCCGGAATGTGGTGTTCTGCAATGGTGGTAATAATATTACTAACCATGTATTTAAAGTCACTGGGTTACCTACCTAAAGTAAATGATAGCCATATTCATGATATAGGGAAATGGATATTTGCTACATCCTTCCTTTGGTCATATTTGTGGTTCTCACAATTTATGCTAATTTGGTTCGCTAACATTGGTGAAGAAGTTGCCTATTATATGACAAGAATTGAACATTTCAAAGTCCTTTATTTTTCAATGTTCTTCATAAATTTTGCCTTCCCTATGTTAATATTAATGTCAAGAGATGCGAAAAGAAATTTTGGAATATTGACTTTTGTTGGTGTCGTTATTTTAATTGGGCACTGGTTAGATGTTTTCATAATGGTAAGTGGAGGTTCAACAGGACCTCATGCTCAGGTCGGATTCCTTGAAGTGGGAATGGCACTTTTAATAGCAGGGTTTTTCATTAGAATTATACTAACCAATCTAACCAAAGCACCACTTACACCTGTAAATCACCCATTTCTTGATGAAAGTGTGCACCATGAAATTTAATAGTATTTGATCAAAGATAAATTATAGACGATGATAACCAAATTAACAATCTTATTGATAATTGTCCTAGGAGTAATTGCAATCGCTCAGTTGGTCAGGGTTTACGAATTAACCTCTCATTTAAGAGGTAAAGGAGAACACGAAATTAGTAACAAAGACAATAACCTCAACGGAAGAATGATGTTTGTTTTCATGATTCTGCTCTACATTTTTGTTATTTGGCTAATGATGAAATATGGTTGGACTGGTAGAGGAGAGGCTGCTTCAACGATAGGAAAGGAAACAGATTGGTTACTAAACCTCAATTTTGTAATTATATTTTCTGTATTCTTTTTAACGAATACATTGTTGTTTTACTTTACCTATAAATACGTTAGAAAGCCTGGCGTGAAAGCTTATTATTTCCCGCACAACAATAAGCTGGAAATGATTTGGACAGTCGTTCCTGCTTGCGTCTTAGCTGTAATTATTATTTTAGGACTTAAAAAATGGAATGAGGCTACCTCTGAAAGTGGTGAACAAGCCATTAAGATAGAATTGTATTCAAAACAATTTGACTGGACGGCACGATATGCCGGGAATGATAACAAACTTGGCCGATTTGATTACAAGTTAACAACAGATAAAAACGAATTAGGCTTAATGACTGCTCAAACCATTGATAGCGCTATTTTTAACATGCAATCCGGTGCAAATAGTATTGACTCGATTTCCCAAAAATTAAATTATGCTTATTGTTTTAAGAAGGCAAAAGAAGCAATTGCCAAAATAGTTCAAGAGAACGGTAAGAACGCGCAATATCGAAAGGTAGCAATTATTAAGGTTATTGACGAAATTAACTGTGATTTTGTTCCGAAAGGAATTTCTTTTTCTAATATTTTGAATATTCCCGAACCAGTGGGTGTTGATTCAGTTTTAAGAATATTAAGTAATTATGCACCAATTTATTCTGAAAAGGATCAGGAGAAACTAGAGGTTGAGCTGTCTAGAAAAACTAGACTAATTAGATTGTTACATCAGATGAAAGAACATCATCAAGCGGATTTGGATAAAGATGCGAATGACGATATCATCCAAAAAGATACATTGTTCCTATGTAAAGGTAAAGAATACGAATTTACTTTTAGAGCAAAAGATGTTATTCACTCTGCATATTTCCCTCATTTCAGGGCGCAAGTAAATACTGTGCCGGGTATGACTACGCGTTTTAAATTCACCCCAGACATTTCAACAAAAGAAATGCAAGCAAAGAAGAATGACAGCAAGTTTAATTATGTTTTAATGTGTAACAAAATTTGTGGTGGATCGCACTATAAAATGAAAATGTTAGTTGTTGTATTGGAGGAAAATGAATACAACGCTTGGTGGAAGTCGAAACAATCAAGTACCTTCGCTAAAGTCTTTAGTGCTGCTCCAGCGCCAGCTGAAGGAACACCAGCAGATTCTGAAAAACAGCCAGATGGAACCGCTGCACCAACACAGGATATGGCGCTTCAAGAACCTGAAGGAGCTCAAAAAGATCCAAAACCTGAAGATAAAAAGGAAGAAAACGAAAAGCAGGATCCAGTCATAAATGATCCAAAAAAAGTGGCTCCAAAAAGAAAAGTAGGATAATAGTATAAGCATAACTTAAAAATTCAAAAAAATGGCGGCAGTAGCGCATGATACACACGGACACAATGACGCACATGGGCATCATGACCATGATCATGGACACCATGAAGAAAGCTTTGTATCTAAATATATTTTTAGTCATGACCATAAAATGATCGGTAAGCAGTTTTTAATAACTGCGGTCTTTATGGGAATAGTGGCAATGTTGCTTTCAATTTTGTTTAGAATTCAATTGGCATGGCCTGGTGAAAGTTCAGATTTCTTGAATTTCTTCTTGGGCGACGATTGGGCCCCCAAAGGTGTTTTGAAAGAAGACATGTACCTAGGTTTAGTGACTATACATGGAACAATAATGGTATTCTTCCTATTGACAGGTGGTTTATCAGGAACTTTCTCTAACATATTAATTCCCTTACAGTTAGGGGCAAGAGATATGGCTAGTGGCTTCCTCAATATGTTGTCCTATTGGTTTTTCTTTATCTCTTCTTTATTAATGTTTCTTTCCTTATTTGTTTATGATGGTGCTATTTTCGGCATACCAATAACAGATCCAGGAATGCAAGATAACGGGCCTGCTATGGCTGGTTGGACTATTTATCCACCATTATCTGCTTTACCACAAGCAGTTTCTGGTTCAGGGTTGGGTATGACGATTTGGTTATTTTCAATGGCCATATTTATCGCAGGTTCACTAATTGGATCATTAAATTATATAGTGACAGTCTTGAACCTCAGAACAGCAGGAATGACAATGACAAGAATGCCTTTGACAATCTGGGCGTTTTTCGTTACTGCAATCTTAGGTGTACTTTCATTTCCAGTCTTGCTTTCTGCTGCATTATTGCTGATAATGGACAGATTGGCTGGTACAAGTTTCTATTTGTCGGATATTATCGTTAATGGTGAAATGCTCACGAACCATGGAGGATCTCCTTTACTTTTTCAACACTTGTTTTGGTTTTTGGGTCACCCTGAAGTGTATATTGTATTGTTGCCAGCTTTAGGTTTATCCTCTGAAATTATTGCTACGAATTCTAGAAAACCAATTTTTGGTTATCGGGCAATGATCGGGTCAATTCTGGCTATTGGATTCCTTTCGTTCATTGTATGGGGGCATCACATGTTTATTACCGGAATGAATCCATTCTTAGGTAGTGTATTCGTATTTACAACGTTACTCATTGCCATTCCTTCAGCAGTGAAAGTTTTTAACTATATAACTACGCTTTGGAGAGGTTCATTAGTGCTAACTCCAGCAATGCTTTTTGCAATTGGACTCGTTTCTACATTCATAACAGGTGGTGTTACAGGTATAATTTTGGCAGATAGCGCACTTGATATAGCGATTCATGATACCTACTTTGTTGTAGCGCACTTCCATATTGTAATGGGTATGTCTGCCGTATTTGGAATGTTTGCAGGTGTTTATCATTGGTTCCCAAAAATGTATGGTCGTATGATGAATACGCGTATGGGGTATGCCCATTTCTGGATTACAATTATCGGAGCGTATGGAGTTTTCTTTCCAATGCACTTCGTAGGTATTGCCGGTGCACCAAGGAGATATTATGATTATTCTGTTTATAACCAATTCGATTCTGAATCATACAACATGATTATGGATCTGAATGTTATTGTAACGACCTTCGCCATATTTGCAGCACTTGGACAATTGATTTTCTTGTTTAATTTCTTCTACAGTATTTACAGAGGTCCCAAATCAGTTCAAAATCCATGGAAATCAAATACTTTGGAATGGACAACTCCTGTTGAACATATTCACGGAAACTGGCTAGGTGAGTTGCCAACAGTTCATAGATGGCCATATGACTATTCAAAGCCTGGCGCGGCGGATGATTTCATCCCTCAAAATGTGCCACTTGCTGAAGGAGAAGAAGAACATTAAAATGTTTATAGATATTAAAGCCTTCTGTCATTTGATAGAAGGCTTTTGTATTTTTGTATAAAACAAATTTGCTTGGAAGATTCATTCGATTATAGAGAAGAAGCGGAAAATAGTACAGATCAGGATTATGATAAAGTATTGCGGCCCCGCAACTTGTCAGATTTCGCTGGACAGCCTAATGTTGTAGAGAATCTTGAAATATTTGTTAAGGCCGCAAAATTAAGAGGAGAACCCTTAGATCATGTATTGTTGCATGGACCTCCAGGATTAGGAAAAACTACTTTGGCAAATATTATTGCCAACGAATTGAAAGTGGGGTTTAAAGTAACCAGCGGACCAGTTTTAGACAAACCTGGGGATTTAGCCGGGTTACTAACAAATCTTAATCAAGGTGATGTTTTATTTATTGATGAAATTCATCGTTTAAGTCCTGTTGTTGAAGAATATTTGTATTCAGCAATGGAAGATTATTGCATAGATATATTAATCGATACAGGTCCAAATGCAAGAAGTGTACAAATTACATTGAACCCTTTTACATTAATTGGAGCTACTACGCGTTCTGGATTACTTACTGCCCCATTAAGAGCGCGATTTGGTATTAATTCTAGACTAGAATATTATGATTCCAAAACACTGACGTCTATAGTTGAGCGATCAGCAGGATTATTAAATATTCCTATTCATGAAGAAGCAGCATTTCAAATCGCCAGTAGGAGTAGAGGAACTCCGAGAATAGCAAATGCACTTTTGCGAAGAGTTAGGGATTTTGCTCAAATTAAAGGCTCTGGTGTAATTGATGAATCAATAACAAACATCGGTTTAAAGGCCCTCAACGTTGATGAGAGTGGCTTAGATGAAATGGATATTCGTATATTGAAGACAATAATTGAAAAATTTAATGGGGGACCGGTTGGATTGACGACCATAGCAACAGCTATAGGTGAAAATGCAGGTACATTAGAAGAGGTCTATGAACCCTTTTTGATTCAAGAAGGATTCTTAATGCGAACAAATCGCGGAAGAAAAGTTACTGAGAAGGCATTTAAACATTTGGGTAAAACCGGAGGTTGGTACCAGGGCGGATTATTTTAATCAGAGGTGAATTCTGTAAGGAAAAAATATTTATCTGACCTTATTCGGGAAAAGTCTAAAGATTGCGGTTTTTTTTATTGTGGTTTTTCTAAGGCTCGTTTTTTAGAGGAAGAGGCTTCTAAATTGGAAATTTGGCTTAAAAATGCCTATCATGGCAAGATGCATTATATGGAAAATCATTTCGATAAACGTCTTGATCCAAGGTTGCTTGTCGATGATGCGAAATCAGTAATTACCCTTTTATTCAATTATTATCCGGAAGAGTCAACTCAATTATCGGATGGTTCCTTTAAAATATCTAAATATGCCTATGGGGAAGATTACCATATCGTAATTAAAGACAAGTTGAAACAACTTTTGAATTCACTAAAAGAAGATATAGGTGATTTTGCTGGAAGAGTTTTTATAGATTCTGCACCGGTTATGGATAAAGTCTGGGCCAAGCAGTCTGGGGCAGGTTGGATGGGTAAACATACCAATATTATCAGTCCAAAAAATGGTTCTTTTTTCTTTATTGCAGAGCTGATCATTGATGTTGAATTAGAATATGATGGACCTATCAAAGATTATTGTGGAACTTGTACAAGATGTATTGATGCTTGTCCTACGGATGCTATAGTTGCGCCATACATTTTGGATGCATCAAAATGCATCTCTTATTTAACAATTGAGTTAAAAGATGCAATTATTCCCAACGAATTTAAAGGAAAAATGGATGATTGGATTTTTGGTTGTGACATCTGTCAGGATGTTTGTCCTTGGAATAGATTTTCACGTAAACATAATGAACCAAGATTTTGCGCACAACCTACTTTTTTAAGTTTTCAAAATAAAGATTGGATGGAATTATCAAATCTTGTTTTTTCAGAATTATTTGGTAAAAGTGCGATTAAAAGAACTAAATGGGAGGGGATAAAACGTAATATTAGATTTATAGTGGAATAAAAAAAAGGGCTAAACGCCCTTTTTCGTTTGTTTGACAAAGAGTTACATACCCATTGCTTTCATTTCTTCGGGGGTCATGATTTTATATCCTGATGGCACAGTCATGTCAAAGAGAGATTTTGAATCATTTAATGATTTCTCTATTTTGGAAACTGTCATTGTCATTTTAATACCATTGTTATTCATGTCATATTGCATAGCCATTCCTGGTATTTCTTCGTTCATGAAGTTCTGTCCTCTTTTGGAAATGGAGATCTCTTCCGTATACCAAAATACAGACTCATTACCTTCTTCATCGGTTAATATAGCTTTTTTACAGTTATAACCTTCAATGGTTTTTGTCTCATCGCTGAATGTTACTTCATATTTTGGCATTTTATCAGCATTCATTTTTTCAGTTTCTTCTATTGTAGATTGAATGGCATTTTTTCCCATCACTCCTCCCATCAAAGTCAAAATTGTACCGTCATTTTCATTAGTAATTGAGGTAAAATTCATCATAGCACCCATATTCATTTCAACTCTTGTCATTTTGTCTTTGAAATACAAGTCCATCTTTGAACCTTGCATCATGCCAAGGGCCATTTGCATATCTGGTTCATCGGAAGAAACGTCTATTTTGTAGGTAAAATGACCTTCAGTTATTTGGGCATTAATCAATACTTGACAGCACAGAACTAATAGTAGAGTTAAAATTGATTTTTTCATAAGTTCAAAAATTTAAGTTAATTATTAAATGTAACAAATAGAATGCCTAAGCTCCAAATAACCATCTGAAAATGTCATTACCATTGGCGTAAAGCAATAAACCAAGTAACAAAAATAGACCTACATACTGAGCATATTCAAGTACTTTTTGTGGGGCTTCTTTTCCAGTGATTATTTCATAAAGCAAAAATACAACATGTCCACCATCTAAAGCAGGAATAGGAAGAATATTCATAAATGCCAATACAATCGATAGAAATGCAGTATTGAGCCAAAACGCCTTCCAGTCCCATTTTGGAGGGAACATGCTACCTATTGCACCGAATCCACCAATTGACGTGGCTCCTTTTTCGGTAAAAACGAATTTGAATTGTGAAATGTAATCGCTCAGGGTTTCTACACCTTTACTCATTCCTTTACCAATACTTTCCCCAAAGCCATAGTTTATAGTTTTAATGGCGGAGTGGTCAATTAATGAGTCAACTTTTGAATTGGGCATAAATCCGATTGTACCATCTTCTTTAACATCAGGTTCAACGATAAATAATTTATCATTCCTAATAATTTCCACCTTAGCTTTTTTTGATCGTGAATTATAAAATTCTAGTTGTATTTCATCAAAATATTTAACTGGTTTGGCATTAATTTTTACAATTCTATCTCCTTTCAATAAACCAGCTTCAAAAGCCGGACTGTCTTCAAGTACCGAATCAACAGTGGTTGTAGAACTTCTTAAATTCACAATTGACATTGCACCGTTTTCAAATAGTTCGTAGTCAATATCCTCAGGTAGGGTAATTATTTCTTTTGAACCATTAGCATGAAGTACAGACAATTCCCTGCCACCTCGCAACATGATTTCTTTGTTAATATCATTAATGTTGGTAACAAATTCTCCATTAATGGCTAAAATGTTGTCTCCAGATTTTAAACCATACTTTTGCAAGTAAGGATGAATTGACACTCCAGCTTTCAATTCTGTTGGCGGTATTTTTTCTTCGCCATATGCAAATACAACAAGAATGTAAATTAGAACACCAACGATTAGATTAACGACTACGCCACCGACCATTATTATTAGTCGTTGCCATGCTTTTTTTGAACGAAACTCCCATTCTTCCGCAGGTTTAGCCAGTTGTTCTTTATCCATAGATTCATCGATCATACCGGCAATTTTCACGTATCCACCCAGGGGTAACCAACCAATGCCCCATTCAGTCTCACCAACCTTTCTTTTGAATATAGAAAACCATGGATTAAAGAATAAATAAAACTTCTCAACTCGAGTTTTGAATAGTCGTGCAGGTATGAAATGTCCAAATTCATGCAATACCACTAAAATTGATAAAGAAAGTAATAACTGAGCTGCTTTTATCCAAAATTCCATTTCGTAATTCGATTAATTGATGTCAAAGATAATGCTTTAATCGGTACTTAAAGTTCTGTGTAATATCCATTTTGTATGAAGTAATCAATTATTGATTCTTTCATTAAATGTTGCTGTTCTCTATCTGTTAAAGGCGGCAGATGTTTAATAAGCTTAAAATGCGGCCAGTTATCTTTATCATTCCCAATGAATTCATAGTAGCCATACGGTTCAAGTAACGTACAAATCGCTATGTGAATGAGATCTGTTTTCTCACTTTTACTGAAATTTTGATAACCTGAGCCTAATTCGTTAACTCCGATTAGAAAAAGTATGGCTTGAATATCCATCCCTTCTCCAAATTTTTCTTCAAGGAATATTTTAAGCCTTTGAAATCTCAATTCTATGTCGTAATCCATAATTACAAAATTAAGAAATAGTCATTGCTTCATTAATAATTTATTCTTTTCAAGGATTATATTTTAATGTCGTTATAAATTGGGATATCATTCTTCTAATCGAAGCATTGAATAAGTTATATTTGTAAAAAAAATATGAAGAATACTGTTTTTATTTTGGTCTTAGGAGTCTTGGTTCAATCGCTAATGGGTTGTTCTAATAGAGATGCTGATAAGAAAAGCATTGAGAAAAAAAAATGTAATTATTCTTACAATGATGAATCTTCTGTATTGGAATGGACTGCATTTAAATTCAATAATAAAACTCCTGTAAAAGGTACGTTTACGAAAGTCAACATTAATGGTTTAAAAACTTCAAATGATCCAAAAGAACTTTTAAAATCATTGAGATTTTCCATTTTAACCGCTTCAGTTGAAACCCAGAATGTTGAGCGGAATGCAAAAATTGTTCAATTCTTTTTTGGAACCATTAAGACAGATAGCATTGTTGGAAAAGTTCTAAGTTTAGATGATTCAGGGAAATCAGTTGTCAAAATTAAAATGAATGGAATTGATAGAGATGTGGAAGGTGATTATACTTTTATAGATAATAAATTCACATTTAAATCTTCAATTGATGTTGCTAAATGGAATGCATTAAGTGGTATAGATGCATTAAATACAGTTTGTAAAGTTCTGCATACGGGTAATGATGGGGTTTCTAAATTATGGACGACGGTTGACATTCAATTTTCTACAACTTTGAAAGCAGATTGTCAATAAAATTAGACCATTTATTTTGCTCCTAAACATCGTTTAAAAGACAGATTTTTACAGAATTTTTTCCGAAACTTACTCACGCAACGCAATCCGCAATTAACCATTCTTTAATTTAGAAAGGGAAAGGTGTTACAAACCTTTTACAAGCATAAAAAGCGACCGAAGCCGCTTTTTATGTTAAACCTAACCTAACCACTATTCACTGAAAAAGACTAGACTGCTTCTGATAGAAGCAATTCTTTTCTATACCATGGTAAATATATCCAGGGTGAATTACATATCGAAACAAAAAATAATCAATTGATTAAATTATTGAATACCTTAATTGTTTTGAATTAATAAATTTATGATTTTGGTCGATAGTTATTTAATATTAATAATAATAAAATATCAATTAATATTAAAAATATATGTTTGAGAATTGAATTCCTATTTTGAAAATATTAGCAAATTTGGGCTTGTTTTATATTTCATTTGGCTTCGCTGATAAACAATGCTTATATTCGACTACAAATTATGTCAATAGTAAATATCTATACTGATGGTTCTGCAAAAGGCAATCCTGGTCCAGGAGGTTATGGTGTAATTTTACAGTTTGGAAATATTAAAAAAGAATTTTCTCAAGGATATAGACTTACAACGAATAATAGAATGGAGTTATTGGCTGTTATTACAGGTCTAGAAAAATTAAAAACTAACCAGTATCCAGTTCATATTTATTCTGATTCTAAATATGTGATTGATGCCATTACTAAAGGTTGGGTGTTTGGATGGAAATTAAAAAATTTCAAAGGAAAGAAAAACAGTGATCTTTGGATGCGATATTTAGAGATCCATCCAAAATTTAATATTCATTTTCATTGGGTTAAAGGACACAATGGGCATCCAGAAAATGAATGGTGCGATAAATTGGCTGTTTCTGCCGCCGAAAATAATTCGAAATTGATCGATGAATTTTTTGAAAATCATCAAAATTAGTTTTTCTCAAGCACTTTTGGACGCGTTTCCTAGGGCTAATACTACCTTTAAAAATGTATATACAATTGGATGCGGAAGTTCTCTAGTTGATGATATTTGTGGGCAGAAACCACATGCAAGGAAAAAAGGATGGTTCTTCAGACTTATTATTTCCGGTTCTTCAAATTGATTGAAGGCTTCAATATCAATAAATGTATTGGTCAAAGATAGAATAAGTTGGGGATATAAACTGAAACGTGAGGATGTCAATTCTATGTTGCTGTGGTTTTCATAAAGCTGAATGAATGTGGTAGAACTAGGAATGACTTGAATTTTTTCAAAATGTGTACCTTCAACCAAATTGTCAGAAATTAATTTTTCTGAATACGGATTTAACTGATTTGCACTGATAATCATTTCTATAAAGTTCACAAAACTCTCACCAGTTAACAATACTGGTATCTGCATTCTGGTTAGTGTCCTTATCACGCCATTCATGAAAAAAGCATTTTGAAAAGGACCTGGTGCTATCCAAATGCCATCAAATTGCTCAAAATAATTTAGTCGCTGTTGAGCTGCATCATTTGATTTAATCCAATAATAATTGACATCTACCTCAAGAAATTGACTGGAATGATCAATTGATAAATTGGTTGCTTGATGTGAATTATAAGTAAAATTATAATCACCAATAATTGCTATTTTCAGCGGTTGACTCATCATCGAAGCAAATTAATCGCTTCCTATATGAAATTATCTTTTAAACCAGCCTTTTAGTTCAGTACCTTGAATACGTATTGAATCTTTAGCTAAAGTTACCGGGTCAGTATTATAAACGTAGCAATCAAACACACAGGTAAACATTGAATACTCTCCAGTTGCATCTGCCTCTTGTTTAATGTTGGAGAATGTAACGTCTTGAAAGTTTGTTGAATTTTCGTCAGATACCCACTCTAATCCATTCGCGTCCTTGTATTTTACTTCAAAACCGGCCATTGCATTATTCGAGAAGGCTGGTGTAAGGCTATTTTTATGGAAAGTATTGAATTGATTGGTTGTAGGACTAGCGTCAACGGCGCCATCCCAATACACACTACCTAATCCAACTGTTATTGAACGCATTGTTTGATCACTTTTCATGGTAAAATAATATCTTTCGCTCGAAAAGGTTGGGGGAGGAAGAATATTTTGAGCTTTCGCCGCTTCTCCATATACACCATCTACGTTTTGTGTAAGCACCAAAGGAGCGCCTGTTAGAATCCCATCAAAATAACAGTTCAAATCCACCACTGGAATCGGTGGGGGTATTACTTCATGTTCAATACAAGAATTCAACCCAATGGCCAGGAAAAAGATTGCCGCGAATTTAATTTTAAACTGTTTCATAAAGGATGTGTTATAGCCAAATTTTATTTGGATTTTTATAAAATCCTTTCGAATATACGAAAAAATATTCTTTGGGTTGCTTTTAATTAAGTCTTAAATTTCAAGCACGGATAGCCTTGAAGATTTCTTCGTCCGAAAATAAACTTAATGGAATATTTTTTATAGTCAAATCTGATGTATTCAAAAACAAGACTTTTAAACCTTCATCATCAGTAAATGATTGAAATGTAGAGGATATTTCAGTATTCATGTTTTTTTCTTGTAAAAAGTTTATTATTTTGTTAAGCTGAGTAGCACTAATGAAGTGATGTGTAGGAAATGACAAGTTATCATTGTATTGAGTACCTTTTATTGTAATCTCAGCCCCGTTTTTTAAAACCATTATTTCTTTAATCTGCAATTGTCTCATCATAATTTGCTTTTAAGTTTTACCAAAGATTTACCATTATGATCGTAAACAATTTACGTTCTACTTATTTCATTGAAAAAAAATGTTTTAAAATAAAATAACTACCTTCATACTATTATAAAAAATCAAATGAAATACGACCGCATACCAAAAGAACTTTACATCCGAAACAGGATGAATTTTATTAATTTGATGGAGCCGAATGCATTGGCAATCTTCAATTCAAATGATATTTATCCCATTAGCGCTGACAGCACCATGCCTTTTCAACAGCATAGAGATATTCTTTATCTTTCTGGTGTTGATCAGGAGGAAAGTATTTTGGTCATGTTTCCTGATTGTAAAAATGACCAACACAAAGAAATATTGTTTTTGAAAGAAACAAGTGATTTAATTGCTGTCTGGGAAGGCGAAAAATTAAATAAAGAACAGGCATTCGAAACGTCAGGGATTAGAACGGTGTATTGGCTATCTCAATTTAACACTATTTTCAAGCAATTAATGGCAGAAGCGGCAATTGTCTATTTAAATACTAACGAACATTTGAGGGCATCAACCGAAGTGGAAACCCGAGAAGATCGCTTCATTAAAAAATTGAAAATCGATTATCCTGCTCACCAATATAGAAAAAGTGCGCCAATCATGCATCAATTGAGATCTATTAAGGATTCAATTGAATTGGAACAGATGCAAAGGGCTTGCAAAATTACAGAGTCCGGGTTTAGAAGATTATTAAATTTTATAAAACCGGGTGTTTGGGAATATGAAATAGAAGCAGAATTAATTCATGAATTTATCAGTAATCGTTCTCGAGGGTTTGCTTACACGCCAATTATTGCATCTGGCAAGAGCGCTTGTGTTTTGCATTACATTGAAAACAATAAACAATGTAAGGATGGTGATTTAGTTTTATTGGATGTTGGCGCTGAATATGCTAATTATTCTTCTGATTTAACTAGATGTATCCCAGTTAATGGAAGGTTTTCTGAACGACAAAAAGCTGTCTATCAAGCAGTTTTACGGGTTAAAAACCAGGCTGAAAAAATGTTGGTACCTGGTACTCTTTTAAATGAATATCACAAGGAGGTAGGAAAGCTTATGGAAACAGAACTTCTTTCCTTGAAATTAATTGACCAAACAGATATTAAAAATCAACGACCTGAATGGCCTGCTTACAAAAAGTACTTTATGCACGGGACTTCTCACTTTTTAGGATTGGATACGCATGACGTTGGATTATGGAATGAGCCTATTCAGGCGGGAATGGTTTTTACGTGTGAACCTGGGATTTATATTCCTGAAGAGGGAATCGGTATTCGTTTGGAAGATGACTTGGTTGTGCAAAAATCTGGCGTTCCTTTTAATCTTATGAAAGATATACCTCTTGAAATTGAAGAAATCGAGGATATTATGAATTCATAAAAACATGCTATCTTATTCTGTACAGGGTAATGGTGAGGCAGTGGTTTTACTCCATGGGTTTTTAGAGTCATCATCAATGTGGCAAATACTTAAGATAGAAAATTGGCCCTGTAAAGTGATAACATTTGATTTGCCGGGACATGGAAAATCAATGGATTATATTCCAGAAGGTGAACCTTCAATTTTGAAAATGGCAATTGATGTTAAACAAGTCCTTGATTATTTGTCAATAGCCAATTTTTCTGTTGTTGGACATTCTATGGGTGGTTATGTTGCTCTTGAGTTGAAGGCAATTACGAATGGTTGTAAAAGTCTTATTCTGTTGAATTCAACTTTTCATGAAGATTCTGATCAAAAGAAATCTGAACGATTAAGGGTAGCTGAAATAGCTTTTCTAAATAAAAACTTGTTTATTAAGGAGGCTATACCTCGATTGTTTTATAAATATTCTTCTAAGGATGATAGCGTAAAGGATTTGATAGCTGAAGCGAATTTTATTACTGCCGAATCAATCAGCTATGCTTCGTTGGCAATGAGAAATCGGAAAAACCATCTTGAATTGGTTCAGCAGTTTAAGCGCCAAATATTTATTATTCAAGGAAAACATGATTTGGTAATAAATGCAAATCAGATGAAGAAAGATGCCGAGAAATTCGAATTGAATTTTATCGAATTAGATGGAACGGGCCATATGACACATATGGAGGAGCCACAAAAACTAAAGGAAATATTGCTCGATATTTTTTCATTAGCAGATGTATATCGAAAGAATTAATCCTAATTAAACTGCATAAGATCGTCTAGATTTATCATTCATGGATTACTTCATGAAATGGTTCCATCCCTGAGCTTTCAATTCTATGGCTGAACCTTGCTTGTCAATAAAATAAGTCCCATCATTTTCATCCGTTATGTGTCCAATTATTGTCATATTTGGATTACTGTTCACTTTCTCAAAGTCCTTTTGATTGATTGTAAATAACAATTCATAATCCTCACCACCATTTAATGCGCAAGTGCTTGGGTCAAGATTAAAGTCCATGGCTGTCATTGCAGTTTTGGCATCAATTGGTAGTTTTTCATCATATATATGGCATCCAACCTTACTTGATTTGCACAGGTGCAAAATTTCTGATGCCAAACCATCAGAAATGTCAATCATAGCCGTCGGCTGTATTTCTAATTCCTTTAGATAATCGATTATATCTTTTCTGGCCTCTGGCTTCAGTTGGCGTTGAATGATGTAATCATGTCCGTCCAAATCAGGTTGTAAACTAGGATTAGCTTTGAAAACTTCCTTTTCCCTTTCCAAAATTTGTAATCCAAGATAGGCACCTCCTAAATCACCAGTCACCACTAATAAATCATGCTCTTTTGCACCCGTTCTATGTGTTATAGAATTTTTTTTTGCTCTACCTATAACAGAAACTGTAATTGTTAAACCAGAAACAGAAGATGTGGTATCTCCACCAACTAGGTCAACTTTATAAGTTTCACAAGCAATTCTAATTCCTTCGTATAATTCTTCTAAAGCTTCAACTGGAAATCGGCTTGAAACAGCTATGGAAACAGTAATTTGTTCAGCATATCCATTCATTGCGCAAATATCAGATATATTAACGGCAACTGATTTATAACCCAGGTGTTTCAAAGGCACATACATAAGGTTGAAGTGAATCCCTTCAACTAATGTATCTATTGAAAATAAAATTGCCTCCTCTTCATTAATTGATATAACAGCGGCATCATCACCAATACCGGTTAGTGTAGATTTATTATAATTAGTAATCCCAGCAGTCAGATGGTCAATTAACCCAAACTCTCCAAGGGTACCAATATTCGTGTGAGTTGATTTCATATGTTTCTTTTAATAAAGTTAAGTACTATTATTAAAATTCACATATATTGCTTGAGTCGAATAAAAATTATCTTGTTGATCTATTTTAAAAATTACTTATCACAAGGTTTTGTCATCTTTCATTCCATGCGGATTTGACGTAATCTAATACTTCATCTAAAGGGACTACTTCTTGATTTTTGAATTCTTTTTTACTAAATGCTAAGACTTGGTTATATAGCTTTTCATCATCATTTATTTTTGCCTGTTCCAAATTATGAATGATAACATTAATACACTTCATATAGTAAAATTCTTCTCCAAAATTTTCGATTACCTTAGTTTTAGCTGCAAGAAATTCATTGAGTCGTTTATCGTTAAAGGCGTCATGAAATGAATAAATCATTTCCATTCTGGTGTTTTCATCAACACCTCCGGTTTCAGCTATACTCCAAAATTCATTGACAATGGCATCTATTGAACTCTGCTCATATTTTCCATCGATCATACTCAATGCATAATCCATTAGAAACTTTGGGTCCCTATTTCCTTCATTGTATTTGGATTCATTAATTTTCCATGGCGATGTTTCTGGGTATAAAAAGTAATAGGCCATTTTACCAAAATTTTTGAAATTTTCAATATCAGTAATTGCGCCGTCGCTTCTGTTTAAAATTTCACCATCGCCACTAAGGATGAGCATACATGGAAATCCATTGACTTCATAATTTGAAACGAAATCAGCGGAGATTTCGGCTTCCCCGTCAACTTTTACACAAATAAAATTTTCATTGTAATAGGCAGCAACATCCTCTTTGGAGAATACATCTGCATCCATTCTTTTGCACCAATAACACCAATCTGTATAGGTATCAAAGAACAATGGTTTATTTTGTGCTTTACTTTCAGCAAGCGCATTTTCAAGGCCATTAAATTTCTTGAATATAATTTGACTAAAAGAAGGGGAATATGAAAGTATAAAAAGGCATAAAGAGATGGAGAATATTTTCATGATAACAAGATTAATTAATTTGATGAATATATAAAAAAAATTGTAAACAGGTTTATAATTTGTACTAAGCCTTTGGTTTTTCTTTCGATTTTCCGGGTAAAGCTACATAAGACCAATTGAGACCAAAATCCCTAGGATTTGGCATAGCACCGAGAACATGTCCAATTATTTCTCCTTTACTGTTCACAATAAAGTTAGTTCTTCCTTTTCTTCCATCAGAAAATGTCCAGTCATAATAACCGGAATTTCCAATCAACTCTCCCTCACCATACCATCCTTCTCCAGAAATTTGAAAGTTATTTCCCTGAACAGGTGTAACATGCATGGTTGTTACAAATTGCTCTTGATCATAAAAATGATACAATGCGTAGTCACCATTTAGTTTTATTTGCGCTTGCAGTTGAACACATAATAGTCCTGCTAATAGACTTGAAAATAACTTTTTCATAATTGGGGATTTGGTAAAACAACTTTTCTATTACGTTGAGAATTTAAAAAAATAACAGACGGATTGTTTTACGCTTATAATTGAAAAAGTTACACTGTTTATTAAAAGTCAACTTTAGCTAGTTTGAATAATAAACTGCACATTCAAGTCAAACTTGATGGTAATTCAATGATTATGAGAAAAATATTTAAATAACTTACAATCAGTACATCCGATAACTTGGATGCATATGCTAAAGTTAATTAACAACTAATTGTTTGATCGCAGAGTGCCCATTGCTTAAAATCCTCAAGTGATAAATACCCGAATCAATATTATCTAAATTGAATTTAATTGTTGATCCTGAGTTATACTCATTATATATCAATTTACCCTGTAAATTGAAAACTTCAATACGCTCAATATTTCCTTGTTTATTAGTAATGGTAAATTCTCCATTGGATGGATTAGGGAAAACATTAATGGCATTTTCTAAATTTATTTCTTCAACGCTAGTATCGTCAATAAAACAGAAAGTTTGGCTATTTGTATTTCCAAAATTTGCACCGGCTTCATTTATTTCTGCTAAAACATTTCCCTCGGACAATATTTGATAAAAACCATTTCCTCCATTTGTGGTATTACAACCAGTCAAACCATCTCCGTATGAATCATTGATTGTAAAAGTGTAACAACCATAGTTCAAACAAAACTCTAGGTTTATTGTAGCAGGATTGTCATCAACATAACCGGAGCCTGAATACAATACATTGTTCGTTTCATCTGTTAGTTCCCATGATGTTTCAGATCCCCAACAATCTAAATTCAGGGTTAAATCAGCAATTTGACCATTTACTACGGTTGTGAAAGATGAGGTCGTTATATTGTTGCCTATATTTTGGTCAGCAGATCCATTTGGATTGATTACTTCAGCTGTAAATGTGTGATTCCCAGCTGATAAAGTTATTGCTGGTAATATCACATTTGTGGTTTGCCATTGGCCTAAGTTACCGCTCCAGTTGTAAGTCAGATTTTGATTACCGTCGAATCCATAACTAATTGTCGCCGATGTCAGTGCATCCGATCCTGAGTTGGTAATGGTTACTTGTGGAGTTACGGTTCCGGTACAAATTGTACCACTAACTCCAACAGGATTGTTAATTCCTGCATCAGTTGTTATACTTGATGAACCTGATGGATCATAGCCATCAATAAATGCAGCTCCAGAATTGTTAGGGTCTAACCAAAATTTTAACTGATCTGCATTTGTACTTCCAGATGGATTCCATGATTTGGAAACTCTTCCATAGTAGTCGGGCGCAGAAAGATTTGTGCAAGAAGCTCCCCCACCCCAAAGTTGTCCAATTATTCTGTGATTTTGGTCGAATAAAGGAGATCCAGAAGACCCACCTTCAGTTGTTGTATTTCTATCCCATTCTACTTGCCAACAACCACCTGTTTCTGAACCCATTGCTGTTGTTGCAACAGCAGGAGCATCATCGAATGAAATTTTCTTTATATCACCTGAAGGATGATGAATACAAACAGTAGTTGTAGGTGGAGTTCCTGAATTATCCCACCCGCAGAAATAAGGAGAAAATGATGCAGGGACTGTTCCTCCAACTAAACCTCCGGTTATTTCAACCAAACAAAAGTCTGATGGGGTTCTTCTAGCTCTAAGTACACCTCCAGACAATGATTGAAAGCTCGGAGAAGACGCAGGATTAGCACATGTTGTCGCTTCCCAATTGAATCTAAAAATCCAAGTCGCGGGATTTGAGTAACAATGATTAGCTGTAAGAACGTATGGCTTTCCATCATTTTGCGTGTTATTAATTAGCGCACCTGAACAAAAACCGTTACTTCCAGAAACAAGCATTACTGCAGCATTTCTCTCATTAGTCCATGGAGCTCCATCAGCGCAGTTCACATTCATATTACAAGAACCTGAACTTCCAAATGCTTTTTCAACATACTCTTCAGCTGTACGATAACCATGGGTGACTGTATTTACAGTTAAGGAATAAGGTAGAGATTTATTTTCATAAGGAATATAATATTCTATGATGGCTGTATTCCCCGGTATTAATTCTGTACCGAGTTGTCCTTCATATAAGTGATTATCAACAAACTTACCTAGAATGAAATCCTTAGAGGGGTTGTATACATACAATTCATTTCCTTCAGGAATACTCAGGTTGTTGAAAGTTAGGTTTACAGTTAAAGCATTAATACATTTAATTTGAAGTATCCATAATTTATCGCCATTGGGAAGATCAATCCAAGTTCCTGAATTAAGCATATTTAGGTCCGTGTAATTATTAAATCCAAATCTCCATGGTCCAACTTGATTAATTTCGTTGTATTCATCTTCTGCGCGTAAATCTTGTATGTTTGGTTCATTAAATACAATGGGAGTTAAATCCTTATAAAAAGAATTGATTTTATTGCTTTTTGGAAGACCTCCATCACCTTGTTGAGCAAAATTTGCTGGGCTAAATATTACAATGATTAAAAAGAATAGGACTTTTTTCATAATTAAACTGCTTATAAATAAACTTTTCAAAATGTTTCAGATGGAAAAATAATTAAAAAAAATGGTTTAGTAAATTTACAGTTAAATTTAATGATGCTTCCACTGCAATTAACCTTAAAATTCAAGGGTAATCTTTTATCATTATATTTGAATTTGAATTTATTTATAGTTAGCATAACATATGATTATTGGCATTTGTGGAGGTAGTGGGTCAGGCAAAACAACATTGCTTAGAAGAATTGCCATTGAACTAGAGCATTTAAATCCGGCAATTTTTTCAATGGACAATTATTATTATCCGATTCATCTGCAACAAAAAGATGTCAATGGCGAATATAATTTTGATTTACCAACTGCTTTGGATAAAAGTAGGCTAATTAAAGATTTACAGTCCTTGATTAATGGTCATTCAATTGAGGTAAAGGAATATCATTTTAACGCGCCTCCCGATAAGAATACATTGCTAACTATTTCACCATCAGATATAATTATAGTTGAGGGTTTGTTTTTATTTCATTATGAGGAGGTAAAAGAGTTAATTGATTTTTCCATTTTTATGGAAGTTGATCAAGCCATACAATTGGATAGAAGGCTTTACAGAGACCAAGAAACAAGGGGATATTCTCGCGAGGCAATCATATACCAATGGGATCACCATGTAACGCCTTGTTATCAAAAGTATTTGTTGCCTTATGAAGGCGAAGCAAGTTTTCGTTTTCATAATGACAATAGAGCAGATGATGAATTTGAAAGGTTGATGTATGAAATAAATATGTTAATGGCTAAGAATAAAGCATAGCACATGGAACGGTTGTATAAATATCGTCAGCTTATTATTTCCGTGCTATTCACCGTTGCCTTCGTTAGTGTATATTTGATTTTTTTTTCTGTTAATTACAACAGTTATGCTGAATCTATAGAAAATTCATTTATTCAAAAGGAGAAAGACCTCAATGATTTTTTAAATCAGCAAAAACAATCGTCAAGTGGGTCAATAGATTCATTGTGGCAAGGTAAATTTCAAAACTCCCCATTTTATCTTCACATTTATCAAAATGATTCATTGATTTTTTGGAATTCTAATCAGGTTCCAGTTAATAGATTTGCCGATATTCACTATCCCGCAGAGGGTATACTACACTTACAAAATGGGTGGTATTTTGCAAAATTTATTCAGCGAGGGAAATATAAAATTGCAGCATCATTTCTAATCAAGCAAGATTATCCATATGAAAATGAAAATTTAAAGAATGTTTTCGCAGAAGATTTTTATTTGCCGTTTGAAGCTGGTATTTCTCTTGATCAAGAAAATGAATACAATATAAAAGATGAGAACGGGAATTATTTATTTTCAATTATTCCAAAAAACAAGCATTCTATAAATTTTTTAAATGAGCTTATTTTTCTTTTTTTATTCTTTATCGCTCTTATTTCGTGGCTTTATTACCTGTATGTTTTAGGTAAAGCTCTGCATCCTAAATTAAAGTGGATAATTCCACTACTTGTTTTGATGTTGAGTATTATATCAGTTAAGTATAATTTTCTCGAAGTCTTTGATGGTTTGGCTATACTAAATCATGAATTGTATAATTATAATTATTGGTTTCCAAATTTTTTAGGTTTTGTATGTAATGCCATATTGCTTTTTTATTTTGTTTTCTCATTTCGAGATTTTTTACTAAGTATTGCTAAAGATCGTTTTTCGGGGATAATAAATCTTATCCTTTTAATATTATCTACATGCTATTGGCATTTTATAATAATTCTCATTAAAAGTTTATTTACAAATTCAACGATTTCATTAGCAGTTGATCAATTGTTTTCCTTGAATATTTATTCTCTTTATGCAATAATAACTATTAGCGGTCTACTTTACAGTTATTACATATTTGTTAAATTAAATGCAGAGTTTTGGTCGAGGTCTAATCAATGGTATATATGGAACTTAACCGCGATCATATTTATTAGTTTAAGTTATCTTCTGGTCGTTTACTGCATTGATTTGAAAATACAATTATATGGACTTGTACCTTTGTTCACGAATTTATTAATGATATTTTATGCCAATAAAGCATATAAAACTAAAAAGTTTGGTATAGGTTTAATACAAGTAGTATTTTTCGCTTTAGTTTTATCTTCAGTTCTAGCCAATTTTAATTCTGAAAAGGAATATTTGGACAAGCAAGAATTAGCTGATATTTTGGCAACTGATCAAGATATTAAGACTGAAAAAGATTATTCGAATATCGTTGGATTAATTCAAGATGATAAGGTTATTCAGAGGTTTATAAATTCCCCAAGGCGGTCAGGTCATTCAGAATTTGAAAATGGCATTGAAAATAGGATTTTTAAGCCATTTTCTGAAAAATATGAGATGGCATTTGAGCTGTTTGATACGCTTGGTGTTTCTCTAATTTTAGGCAATGACACTCAGAAAAACTCGTTTAGTTACTTGAATGATTTGATTATTTATCATGGTCGCGTTTCCAAATGGGATTCAAATTTTTATTTTATTGCAGACAATGCTGGACAGTACAGCTATATTGCAAAACAGCCAATCATTAAAAAAGATTCGACTAGAGCAATCGGTGGTTATTTGTTCTGTACATTCAAATCCAAAAAACTTCCTGAAGAAATAGGTTTTCCAAGATTATTGATCCCCTCTAAAGC